>JACSEJ010000012.1_pt1 | contig 20719 bp, 25 predicted proteins | sample 8225461 | NCBI WGS metagenome assembly JACSEJ01 (sample SAMN15704941, study PRJNA253121) | viral metagenome | isolation source: viral RNA from sea star tissue | host: Pycnopodia helianthoides | place: USA:Seattle Aquarium | collected 2013 | reverse complement strand
AACCACTAGCTTCTGAATTGAAAAATCTAACATAGAATTTATTATTTTTTCTATAAATAGTATATCTAATTTTAACATTGAAAGCTCCTACATTACCATTTCTATCAGGTAATGATACTTCATGAAGGACTTCATTTTCATTAGCAATAGCATGTAAAGGAATATCATTTATATTATGATAAACAAGAGCTTTTGCTTCTGTTGAATTAGTACCAGAATGTTTGTTTGATGTGATATTATAAAATACCATTTTAATTCTATCAGTAGTATATGTTTTACTTCCTTTTGTAAATGTTTCTAATGCTGTATAATCACACATTTCAACTTCTGTTCAACCTAATGTTCCTAATGTACCAGAAGCTTTTGAAACAACTAATTGATTATCAACTTCTTCTGTAATAGTTTTAATTGATTGTTCACCAGTTCCTATTAAATCTTTACCATCATCACCTTTGTCACCTTTTGGTCCAGTTGGTCCAGGTACTGTTGAATCATTTCCTTTTGGTCCTTGTATACCTTGGTCTCCCTTATCTCCTTTTATACCAATACCATCAGCTCCTTGGTCGCCTTTAATACCAATATTTCCAACATATTTAATTTGAGTATAATCAACATCCATAGATTTAATGTGAGTATTTGAAGAATCTGTTGTTGAATAAGGTACAGTTTTAATAACTATTTCATCTGAACTATTTCTTATAATTGTAAAACCTTGTTCACCAAAATAATAATTACCAGTAGCTGACCTAAATTTAATATTAAATGATTGGTAGAAAATACCAGAAGTTTGAATATCAGCAATTGGGAAAGTAAATTCATAAATTTGGTTATTGGTAGCTGTTGGGTAAGCATAAGAAACTATATTATATAATTTAACTTTAATAGCATCTGTTTCATATTCAATACCATTAACTGTAAACTTATCAATGTTAGTACCATTTTGTGTATGTTGATTTGGAGAACCATCTCTTAACATATCGGCAATTGATTGAGTACCAGTTAATGAAGCTTCAATTTCATAAATATCTTTAATTTGTTGTTTACCAGTAGCTGGTAATAATTGTTCATCAACATATTCCTTAGTAGCTGCATCTTTATCATTGGTAGGAGTATCAACATTAGTTATCTTACTATTAACCATATTTAATGGTTTATTAAAAGTAGCTTCTTGTTTGGAAAATACATAATCAACAGTTTGACCACCTGTTGGGTTTATTGAAACTTTACTATCTTCTATGTAAACATTAGCTTTTGTATTATCGTATTTATCATTTGAAATTTTTAAAGCATCATTATTATAACCAAATCTTTTTTCTAGTTCAGGTGGTAAACCATTTTCTCTTGCATATTTCTTAGTTGCTGCATCATTATCAGCTATTGGCTCACCTAAATTAGTAATCTTATTACCTCTTGCATCATAATCTCAATCATCCTTAACTAAACTATCAGCATAACCTTTTGTAGCTGCATCAGAAGGGGCTGTTGGAGTTTGAACATTAATTATCTTATTACCTTGTGCATCATAATCTCATTTAGAATTAGATGCATTAAAATTAATAGCTGCGATTATAGCTACTAAGTTTGCATCAATATCTTCTGCTTTTGCTAAATCACCTGGTTTAGGTCTATTTAACGTATCAATATTTATTCTTGGTCCTTGTAGATTTTGAGTTAAAGACCTATTTGTTATTATCTTTTTAGACAAAATATTACCTTTGTAGTAATTTCTCTTATACTATATATTATACATTAATTACTTAGCTTTTTTTAATTTATATAAAAAACCTAAATTAGAAACTTGGAAATCAGAGTCCTCATTATGTGTTAATTTAACTTGAATTGTTAATCCTTTACTATTTGAAGGTTTAAATGTATTTTTAAATGTATAAGGAGCAGCTTTAAAAACAGAACCATTATAATAGAAAAAATTATTTGTTGAAGTTTTACCAAATATTTTTCCAATTGATTTTTCAGAATCTTTAATGTCTCATTCTAATTTATTATTTTTTTCAATTAATTCATAGATTTTTGTTTCTAAAATAGATTCTCCATCAACATTAACATCAACATTAAATTTTGTTGGAGCTGTTAAATTCTCTGAAATAATTTGTACTTGTTTTAATTTCTTATAATGTAAAGGATAATCTAAATCATATTTTTTAGTTAATAAAGTTGATTCAATATTTGTTCCTATATTTACTCCTTCTTTATAACCATCTTGATAACCGGGAACTTGTAATGATTTATTTTCTGGACCTGTTTCTCCAATATAATTATCATGAGCTTTTCTTGTATAACCTAGTTTCAATATTTCGGGAGCATTCTTTCTCATATAGAATAATTCACCATTTGAATTAAAAATATTTATAACATCTAAATTAGAGCTTTCTCATATACTTCAATTATTATTTTTTGCTCCTTCTTTATATATTAATCATTGACTCTTACCTTCATTGTTAAAAGTAAAAATAATACTATCTTTATATAGAATTGCTTTTGCATCTTTATATTTACTATAATCAATTAAACCATAAATATCTTCATCTAATCTTTTTAAATTTCAAGAATCATCAATTGAAGCTGCTATTGAATATAAACCGAATATACCTTGGTTTGAAATAAATACAACTTTATTATTCATATTAACAATTGCATCCTTTATAATTGCTCCATAATTATTATTAATTTTTGTAATTTTAATAGCATTAGTTCCAGTTGAATTTGGGTTTGTTCCTGCTAATCTATGAATATCTTGATTGGTAAAAACAATTAAAGAATTTTGGAAATATTTAATCTTTTGTATTTTTCTACCTTCTTGACCACCTTCACTAGAAAGTACTTTGATATATGATTTTGGAAAATAACCATAATTATAAGGAGTTGATATTCAAATTTTATCTTCCTTATATAATAACATTAAACCATTAAAAATCATAAAATCAAAATCTGTTAAATCTTCACCTATTAAATGATTATCTAATTCAAATAAATCTTCTTTAAATGTTGGAATAACATCTAATGAAGACTCTTGTAAGCTTCATTCAAAGAACTCTTGATTAGAGACTTGTTCAGAACCATCTTTACCATAAGCTCTTTCTACTTCATCTTTTAAATTAGGTCATATACTTCAATCATAATCATCATTTTTTTTAGCTTCGGTTGGAGGTGCTATTAAAGATTTAAATGCAAAAATAGTATGTGGTTCAGAATCAACCATTATAAAATCTTTTTCTAATAAAGTTTTATCACTTGCTACACCTGTTCCATCATTTCATTCATTTATATCTAAACTATAATTATGATTTTCATATAGTCTTTTTCCTATTTCGGAAGCTTTTAATATATTTCAACTATAAAAAATATTAGAAGCAAATACCTCAGCATAATCTAATCCACTAATAGAAGCTTTTGCTGTTAAAGGAGTTCCTAATTCAGGATTATCATTGTTTAAAAATATATCTAATAATTTTGGTCTTGTATCTTTAACATCAATATTATCATTTTCTAATTCTCAATATAAAGAAGCACTTGCATTTAATTCAATTATAGGTTCAATTATATTTTCTTGATTTAAGGAATTTAAAACATCGTCTTTATTATTAATAGTGATTGTAAATCCGACTCTATCAAATCTTTTTATTTTATCTTCACCTTTATCTTTAATAGCTAAAATTAAATTTCTAAATACTTTTTGAGCTTCTTCTCATACTTTAAAATCAGTACTACCATCTCATCCTTTTATTTTAATTGTAGGTTCAATATCATTATCTTTTTCAATAGTATCATATTCAGGTCCAATAAAATTTTTAAATGAAGTGACATCATCAAAATATAATTTATAAGTTTTTTTAACACTACCATCATTTTCTTTTACTCAATTAACTGTTTTACCTTCAAATTCTAAATCTGGAAAAATAATATTTCTTTTAGTGTTAGTAAAATATGAAGGTTTAATATAACTATCTGAACCCATTCCCCTAGAAGCAGCTCCATCTAATATGAATGGTGCTAAACGTATATCAGTTGTTGATAAGAAAAATCAATAACTCATATTTCAAGAAGCTAAATTTGAAGGATGTAAAGTAAAGGTTCAGTCAGATAAATCACCATATGTAGTGCTTTTAAAGAAATTAGGATTCCTTGTAATTGTTTTTTTTAATAAAGCAACAAAAGGTTCTGTATAAACAGTCATTTGACTACCAAATTGATTTGATGCATTTGTTTCCCCTAAATTAATATAAGTAGAACTCAAAGTATTAATTGCATAACCTTCTCCATAAGAACCTTCCATTATACAATCTAAACTATCAATACTAGACCCTGATTTTCAACCTGTTCAACTAGAAAATTCTTCCCTAGTTAAAGTTAATTTTTTTAATTCTTCTTCTTCATTATCTATAATATCAACAAAAGACGCGTCAGTTAAATTGTATTGTCTATAAACTTCAATATTACCTCTAACTTTTGTATTAGTATTAATTTCTTTTGGTTTTCATGTTTTTATAGTTCCACCATTGATATCTTCAAAGGAAATTCAATCATATCTTTGTAATAAATTTCAACCAGTAGTAGAAGTTGATTTAAATTTCTTTTTTCAATAATCTTCACCTTTCTCATCAGCATCTGGGTCATTTAAATAAATACTTCAACCATCATAAAAACTTATAGATGGACTATAATTAGTATTATTTAATAAGAATTTTGTCAGTGTACCATAATTTTTTGATTTATCACGGGCCATATCTTCTCATTCTCATTTATCATAAGTTCTTGTGTCAACATTTAATGTAGTTTCTGTCTTGGTTAAAGGAAGTGAATAAGGTTTAAAGTTCTCTTTCTCAGTTCCTTTTATATTAAAAGAAAAAGCATCTAAAAATGATTCAGAAGGATTAATAAATTCTTTAACTCGGTCATTTGGATTAGAAGAAAGAGTATTAACTCCATAAACATCTAAATCATTTGAAGATACTACAAATTTAGGAACTTCTATTCATAGCTTTCCATCTATATCCTCATCCTTTGAATTGTATTCTGGACTTCCATTCAAATTATTGATTTTAATTCCAGTATCTAAAACTACTCAACTTCCTATAATAGGATACATTAAAATTTTATTTCCAACTTTTCAATACATAATACCATTCTCAATTTGTTGGTTTCCACAAATATTAGAATTAGTACTTGTTTGTTCAGCTAATATTTTATAATCAGGTTCTCCTGGACCTTGTTCAATATATTCTCCTGTTTTACTAAAATTAGTTTCATCACTAAATAACTCTTTATAAGAATAATATGATTGAGGTTTACCTTCTCCATTATATATTGTACCTCCTTTTAATCAAAATATTCTTGTTCTTAAATCTATTTTACTATTTTCTGAAAGTTCAGTTGAACAATCAATAAAACCATAAAGTTGTCCACCATTATCTGGTTCAAAACTTGGAACATCATATAAAATTTTTGTTCCTGGTCTTTTAGCAATTTCTCCACCACTTGTTATTTCGAAATTAGTTAATACATCAACTTGATTATTAAATTTTGAATTTGAACCAGAAGTTAAATTTATTCCGCCAGAAAAATCCTTTATTTCAGCAAGACGCTTTAAAGAAGAATTTGGTTTATATGCTTTATTTCTTAATGCTCCTGTTTTTTTAGCCATTATTTAAAATACCTACCAGTACTATTACTTTTTCTTATTAATGATTTTTTCCTAGGGAAAAGTTCAACAGGTATTTCTTTTAATAAAGCTGTTGCAAAATTATTTAAAAGGTTATCAATTTTACTAGCATTTAATTGAATACTATCGTAAGGTTCATCCTCTTGAATTTTAATACTTTTTTGTATCATTGGAACTAATAATGAAGTCATTCAATATTTAGGTAAAATATAAAAGAATCTCTCAATTTCAATTGGTGATAAATTTACTTCTATTGCATCAGCTTCTGCTTTTGTTAAAATTTTAATTGAATTATCAATAGTAAAATTATCATTATTAAAATCTTCAACAGTATTAATTAATAAAGGTTCTAACATATCTCCAACAGATTGAATTGTTTTTAAATAAAAATCAAAAGAACCATCTGAATTAGAATTATAGAAAAACTCTATTGGTGATGTACTAGAATTAATTCTTAAAACATTAAACAATTTTTCTAAATCACCAATTAATACATTTGATTCATCTAAACCTAATTGAATTTTAAATCTATAAATATTTTTAAAAGAACTATCAATTAAATCTAAACCTTGAATTTGAATTATACCTTTTGTAGATGCTATTTTATTTATCTCATTTTTTGATATATTTAAAATTTTAATTAATCTAGGGTATGAGATATTAATTTTATTAGTAAGTTCTGTTCTATAATTTAAACCTTGCATTGAAGGAATTGAAAGTGATTCAATAGGTAAATTATATTCAATGTTAGGGTATAGGTTATTTAGGTTTGATTCATTAATTGTTGGAAATAATGTTCCTAACTTATTGTTGATATCATTTATCGCTCCATTAAAGTGATATACAAAAACATCCTCATCTAATCCATCCTCAGATAAGTTGTTTATGTATTCTAACAAAGTTGTTAATGTCATTCCGTCAAATTGGTTTTGTTTCATATATTAAATTATAACAAAAAAAGCAGAGAATAATCTCTACTTTTTTTTATTTATGTTTAAGTAATCTTTAAACTACGCTGGAAGCGATTGTTTATCAATTATGAAAACAAAGGTTAATGCTGGTATTAAGGTTGTTGCTTTCGCTACATTGAAACCAAACTTAAACCCTGCTGTACATGCTCTATGTAAAGGGTCATAAGTTCCACCATCAAATTTATGAACAAACATTTCAACACCTGAACCTGCAATTTCTACTTTTGCAAATGTGTTCTCAGGAAGTAAGATTGCTGTATCTACTGTTAAACCTGCTGCATTTTTAACCTGGAAGGTATTTCTAACTTTAATCAATCTAACATTGAATATTGCTGTACCTTCTCCATGGTCCTCATAAGAATAAAGGTTGGTTCCTAAATCTCATTGAGATGAAACAGTTTTACCTGCGATTGCATATTTCTCGAACAATGGGTCTTCTATTAATTGCTGGTATGCTTCTAATGATAAAAATAATTTGTATTTACCTCCATCATTTGAGAAACCTTTAATTGGAGCTGGATGGTCAATCATTGAATTAGCTTTACCATCAGCATAATCTTTTCAATTAATATCCTTTTTATCAGTATTTCTTCTTTTCATTGTGTTATTAGTAAACATAATTCCACCTGCTACTGCATGTTCAATTGTTAATTTATCTGCTGCGATTAAATCATCAACGTCTGATGTATCAGAAGCATGAATAAAGATTTTTTTAGATTCTGCAATCATAACATTTCTAGTATAAACATCTTTTGTTTCAACGATTGCTTTTGGTATTTGTTGAACTAATAATTCTAATCCATTATATTTCCCTGTTTTAATTTGGAAATCATTGAATTTTCCTCATAGTCCTCATAAATACACTGACATTCTAAATGCATATCTATCAATTACTACTGGGTTTTTAGACTCAGTAGAATTAACGTCTAAAATTGCTCCATTACCAGTTGTTAAAGCATCATAAGCAGTTTGTAAAGGATTGATTGTTAAACCTGCACCTGGAATTGCTTGACTTCTCTGAATTGTAATAGTTGTATCGTTCATTGCTGGAATTGTATATGAAAGTAAATAATTAGTATGCTTGTATTCATTTTCAGCTAATTGAATTGCTGCTTCTAATTGTTGTTCATAGAACTCTGTATAAAGTTTTGGGTCCTGAGTTCCTGGTGGATAAGCGTGTATATCCCTACCGAATTGACCTAATGTTGTATCTGGATAAGCCATATTTTTTTTCCTTAAAAAATTTCACTTTTTATTAAAGTCATTTCACTAATACTATTAGTATAACACATAATTTAAAATTATTTAGGTTTATTTGTAGAAGTTTGTTCTTTCGTAGCTTGGGTCAACATTGCTTTAACCATATCCGCTTTGATTTTTTCTTGTCCCATGCTTTGTTGATTCATCATTGAAGCAGCTTGCATTTGTTGTTGTTGTTGCGCTTGTGCTTGTTGTTGTTGTTCCATTTTATCTTGTTGTTGTTGTTCGGAATCAACAGCTTTATTAATAAATTGATTTGAGAAACCAACTTGATGAAGAACTGTTCTTAATAATTCAGGAGGTACATTACCTTGTTGAATTTTTCTATCAACATAATTTAACATATATTCATCATTTCTTGTTTTTTGAGAACTTGTTTGATTAAATACATCTATATCAATATCAAAATCAGAATCAACAAATTCATTAGTTAATTCATTTTCAGCGTCAGAACCTGGGTTAATTGCTAATGTTCTAAATTTATCGGTTGGACTAGGAGAAGCTCCACCCATCATTGCTTCCATTGGGTTTCCACCACCCATTCCTCCCATCATTGCTTCCATTGGGTTTCCACCCATTGGTGGTTGGTCACCCATCATTGGGTCTCCTCCACCCATCATTGTTTCCATTGGGTTAGCTCCTGTTTGAGCTAATGCTTGTTCTAAACCAACTTCTTCTGCAACACCTTTACCTTCTAATGAACCGGTATCTAATTCTTTTTCCCTAGCATTTTCAAATATTGATTCTGAATATTTTCTTGATTGAGCGGTTTTACCTTCCATATTAACACTAAATGCTCTTGGAGTATAATTAAATTTAATATATTCTAATATAATTTTAAACATATCTTTTAAATAAATATTTAAATTATTTGTAATAATAGAATCAATAGTATTTGCTTTTGAAATAATTGAAGCTACTCCACCTTTTGTTTGTTGACTACCAAAAGAACTGGCCTCATAAGCATCAGTAATTCCTAATGTTTTATTAGCTAGTTCAATTGTAAATTGTTGATTCTTTTGTAAGAAATCAATTTCATTTTCACCTATTGTCATTTTATATACTTGATTAGCAATAGGAGTATTTTTTTGTTTATAATCAACTCCTGCTACTAAAACAGAACCAGACTCTTTATTATCGAAGAAACCTGATACTTCATTTGAATCTAAACCAAACTCTTTATTTAAAAGAATTACTTCTTTTCCTTTTGTTTTTAAAAGCTTAGCTTCTTTTAATTCTAATATTGTTAAATATTTTTGATAAGGTAAAATAGCTTGACCTGTTGAATAACCAAAGAAACTTTGAGGAATTTTAAAATCTCTCAATGCTGCTATTGGGAATATGGAAATTCCAATATCTTCAACAGAATGTAATAATAAGTCTTCTCCTAAAATATAATGACAACCTATTATAGTTTCTCCTTCATCATTAATTGTTTTTTCATAATAAGTATATAACATATAAGAAGGGTTATTAGAATCTGAAATAACTTCTCTATCATCAAGTACTTCAATTTGAGATGTATCGGTTGTATCAATAGGTTCAGATTGTTCTAAATATTCCTCTGTTAATTTTTTTAATACTTCTAAATTTCCTTTAAATGTTTCTCTTAATTTAGTTCTAGTCATTTTAGTACCAATTATAAAAAAGTCCATATCTTGAACTTTATAAGCATTTGGGTCTCACCAAACATTCATTGGGTCAACAATTTTTACAGAAAAATCACCTTGGGTAGTCATTGTTGGACTAGCAGTAGGTATATTTTTAATATTATTATCTCATTCAAAGTGAGTTAAAGTTATAGGTTTTAATTTTGCTATATAAATTTGTTCATTAACATGGTCTTGTAAATTTTGTTTATCTCATATAGCATCTAATATAGCTTGTATCTTTTCAATTTTTTCAACATCATGTGGGTTCTCTGTACTAATTTCTGGTTGAGGACTTAAATTCATATTATTCCCAGCTTTTAAATTAACTAAATGAGACATAATATTAGTTCCTCTAAATTCTAAATGTTCTGATAAAAGGTCCTCTTCTTCTTTTTTAGGGGTTCCTTCTATTAAATAGTTTCCTTCAATATTAACATTGAATTCATTTGATTTATCTTTTATTTCCTTTTCTACATATGATAAACCTTCATCATTATAGTTTTCTCCTATTGAGGGTTTTAATAATTGGTTGAATTGTTTTGAACGTGCAAAATTATCTAATTCTCTTAGAATACTAATTTCTCTCATTCTTTTTGTTTGAGAAAATTGTTTACGTTGAGTAAACTTATGTAAGAAACTATCATCCTCTGATAATCTATCTGATTTTGGTTTTTTATTTATATCTTCCATATGAAATTATTGCCTTTGGTATTATATTTTTTTGTTCTTCTAAATTCTTATAATACTCCAATATATGTATTTGGAGTTTTTTTTGAGAATCTATATTATTATTTAACTCTTGTTTAAGAATATCTAAATGCAATATCTGACCATCAATTTTATTTAAAATAATATTAGTTCTATTAATATTATTTTCCAGTTCAGTTAGCATTTTATTATTTTTTTTATTTCTCTTCATAAAATTATTATATATTATTTTGTATAAATTATTGCTTTATTTTGTTTTTTATTTTTATTTTTTACATTAAATATTGAGTTAATATGAGTATTATTATTTGAATTAGCATACAAATAATCAGAAGTTGTAAACCTAATATCATTAAAATTTAATGGAACTTCCATACCAAAGTATCTTAAACAATCGATTAAATGGTCATCCTTGGTTGGTGGTTTTTCTTCAAATTCTGTTCCATCTTTTGACATTTGTCAAGTATATCTATTTAACTCTCAATCAAGATTAGTACAACTAGAAAAATATTTAATTTGTCCTGTATCAATTAAAGATTGTAAAGCTATTATATCCGCTTTCTTATCACTACTTTTTTTAGCTAAATCAAACTCTAAACCAAATTCTTCAAATAAACCTCTAACAGTACTAAACTCATTTAAAGCATGTTGTCTTGAACCAGACTTATTATCAATTAATCTAACTTCAACATTAGAAGGAATAGTATTGGTTCTTGCTTCTTGTGTGTTAATAGCTTCAACAACTTGTCTTAATACTTGATTACTTTTATAAAATTCATCATATATATATGCTATCTTATTCTTAGGGTCTATTGCTACCCATAGAATAGCAAACTTATCTTTTATACCGGGGTCGGCCATTACATATCTAGGTCAATGGTAAGGTATTGCAAAAGGTTCAACTTTATGTTTAATTAGTTCTCCAAAAATTAATCTATTTTTATCAGAGAAATCTCCATACATAATACTATCAATTTGTCATTGTTGTTTACCTGAAATTAACCCTTCTTTATATGCTCTTGTTAAAGAAGGATTATCAATAGTAGCAGACATAATAGATACTAATGCATTAGCTCCTATTCCTTCATGGGGTCTACATACTTCTTTATAAGATTGTACCCCTCTAATATTTTCTGTATAATAAACTACACTTGATTTAAATAACATATCTGATTTAGGTCAAGCATCTGTTGGATTTGTTTCAACTAATACCTGTGAGAAATCTTTTTCAATTATTGGTTCAATTTCTCCTCATTCTCCAATAGTAGTCATTATATTACCATCTTCATCAGTTTTATATATAACCGCTTTTGGATGTCTTAACCTAGCTTTAAGTTGCTCATATATAGGTTTAAGACCAGGTTTAGAAGCTTCCATAATTAAAGCCATACTAAAATTATAAGACCTAATCTTTCCTTCATCATCAGATGCAAAGAAAGAAATTTTAGAACCATTCTTTAATTGTCAGAAATATTGATTTTGAATTAAAATTCATTCATCTAAGAAAAACTTAGATAATGTTTCATTTTTAAATGCTTCTATTAATTGGTCTTTCATTTGAGAAAAACAAGCAACATGGGCCCCAGGAATTGATAAAACATGTTGTTGTATTTTCTTCGCATCAACCGTTGTTTTACCTGAACCATAACCACCTGCTACTAAAACAAACCTAGCTTTCTCTCTTAAAACTATTGCTTGAAAAGGTGTTGGATTGAAAAAATCATAAACTGCTCCACAATTACTACATTTGGATACAAACTTAAATTCATCTCTTTTAATAATGTTTTTACATTTAGGACAAATCTTTCTAGTTTTAAAATCAGGTTTTCAATTAATAACTTTTATTTTTTTAAATTTAGTTGGTTCCTGTATATTAGTCTTTGGTGTAGAGTTCATAATCTCCTTCCAAAAATGATTTTGGTAAAAATATTTTATGATGCAATAAAGCATATGTTGTAAATTTTTTCTTTAACTTATCTAATTCTTCAAAGAATAATTTTTGATTATCATATTGAAATACTTTAACTAAACCAAAGGATGGAGTTGGGTAATTATTCTTTGTTGAAATAAAACCTGCATGTTCATAATTTGGTTTTGATAAAATTTCAATAATATAACATTCTCCTTTAAGTGTTTCTTTTTTATCGGTTATTGAATCATCCTCAATTATTTGAATTGAATTTGGAGTATCTAATTCATTATTAAAAATAAATGTATCTTTACTTTCTTGTTTAATTAATAACTCTTCAACTTTTTTACCCATTTCTTTTTTTGAAGAATCAAAAAGTTTTGTAAGAGCTGTTATTTGTTTTGCTTCTTCTGATGTTATATTAGGTTTCAATGCTAATGCTTCTAACTTATCTTCAATATTATTTTTAACCTTAAAATATTTATTATCTTGTAATAGACCTAAAAATCTTAATTTAAAAGAAACTACTTTTATATTAGTAGTAAAGTTTAATCAAGTGTTTGGTGAAAAGTCATTATATTTTTCACTAAGTTCCATTGGATTTAAAGTTAAATTTAATCTTAAATCTTCTTCAAATAGTCTTGCTTGTGTTTTAGCTTGTTCAAATTCTTCTGGTGTTTTTCAATCTAATGGATTAAATACTTCTGCTAATGAATATTTGTTAGTCATTTTTTTAATTCCTTTTTTAACATATATAATATAGTATACCAAAAAATTGATAAAAAAAACCTCCTCACCATTTGGATGGTAAGAAGGAAGAAAGGAGGGGGGTTTTACTTCCCCATAATTATTATACCAAAAAATTAATTTTTTTTAACTAATTTCTTGAATTTTTTTTGAATAAAAACTATTGAGTGTCTAAATGCGTCCATACTATGTCTTGTACTATGGTTAACATGCATTTCTCCTAAGTAATATTTATTCCCTTTTTTTGTTAAGAAACCTCATAAATGAAAAGACATTATTTTGTTTGTGAAACGTTTTGCTTCACTGGCCCTTTGCATTGTTATTGGAATCTTAAATTCTCTTGCTATAAATTTTATAGCACCTATTGTTTGGCTTGTTGGTTGGTCTTGCCACATTTGAGAATTTGCACTATGTTGATATAATACATAATCCTCTATAATAATATCATCTATATTGTTCTCTTTAATAAGTAGTTTTAAACTTTTATAAAAATTATCTAAATCTGATTCTTTTTCTATTTTATATTGTAAAAGTTTGGTCCAAATTAAATTCTTATGATTCGCTAACGGTTTATTTTTAAATTCTCATTTAGAAAAAGCAACACCTATCGTTGCTTTTTTATGTTTGTAAAAACCAGAAGGGTCAATACTAAGAATGTTAAATTCTTTTGTTAACATTAAAAACTATTTTTTCGGTTGCTTTATTTCATGAGTTTCTTTTTTCTTTTTATCTTTTTCAACTTTTTCTTTTGTTAATGCAACTTCATCATAAGATGAACCTAAGTCTTTTAGTTTTTGGTTTATACTTTCACCTTCATAAACTACAAATTGAGGATTATCTTTGATATAAATTTCTTTATCAACATTTAAAGGAAGACCACCAATAATTTTTATAATTTTTTTATCTTTTTGAGACATATTAAACTTTCAGTCATTTTACTTGTATTATTATTATACACTATATTAGTAATTATAGAAACGTCTATTTCTCTTAACACAACTTCTTTCTGAAAATTTTCTGAACTCTTTCATTCTCGGGTTCTTTTTTGCTTTAATTCAATACTTATGTTCAAAAGGTTCACTAACTCATACTTTTGGTATATTAGACCAATCACAATTAAGAGGTGAAGGTGATTTTGTTATTTCTTTTTGTGTACTTGTTCATTTTAATTCTCTCATTTTTATTCTCCTCTATAATTTTTTCCGTGTCTACCTTTTCTAGTGTAAAATTTTTTAGACCTTACAACAGTATGTTTAGTAGCAGAAAAACCTAAGTCAGTTATTCAACCACTTGAAGGTAGTTTATTTTTATTTGACACATTCTTCTATCTCTTTTTTTATTTCTCTTTTTTGTTTTTTAGTTAAAAATCTTTTTCTACCTCTTTTAAAAGGGTCTGATTTATTCATTGTTGCTTTTTCTTTTATCATATTATTCTAATCCTTTTAGTTGTTCTTTTAACTCTCATTCACGTATATCTATCTTACTTTGAACATCAGCTGGTAGTTCAAAATCTACTTTATCAACTATATATTCAATTAAGAAACAAAGTCATATACTTATACCTATTATACTTATTACACTTAAAATTATTCCAAATACTTCTATTGATTCCATTATATCTCCCTATCTGTTGTTCATAAACTTCTTTTATAACTAAATATAGCTATTATAGTTCTCATAAGAAATATTGTCATTATACCAGCAAGTAATCCTATTCCAGTATTTAAGTAAGGTAAAAATCATGCTGCTGACATTTCTACATTATAATTAAACTTTTTTCAACTACTACCTGGTTCATTTCTAATACCACAATCTCCAAAAGTTGGCTTATCAGGACAATAATATCCAGAACCGAAATTTCCAGAACCTGAAAATAATAAGTTTGCTTGTTCAATGTTTAGTAGTTTTGTACTATTTAAATTTTCTTTATCATTATCATACCCACCAAAATACACATAATTACCATATCTTTCAACCATATCACTAAAATCAAAAATAAATAAAGGGTCTCCTTTATTAGAATTATATGAAGTTATAGAATAAGTTATATTATATGTGTTTGTTTGTATTGTAGTTCCTTGTGTATTTGTTTTAGGTTGTGGAGTTATCATCATAGGAACACATAAAGTTAATATTAATATTCCTGCAACCATTGTATTTGTTATTATTTTTTTTATCATGTTTAAAGTTCTCCTGTTTATTGTACTACTATGTATTATACACTAAAAAAAGAGACAAACAAAGATAACCTTGTACGACTCTTTAAAGGACAAATAAAGATAACCTTACCCGACCTTACATATTTATTATAACAAAAAAAAAGAATATTTCTATTCTTTTTTTTAAGTAGTTTAACTTTTCAACCGGACCGCTCATACTCAGGAGCCGGAATTTTTTATTTATTATTTAATTACTTGGGTTGTGTATTCATAACTTTGGTCTCATGAAACTCCATCTTTTCAACCGGTTGAAGCTTTAATAAATTGTTTATTCAATTCAATATAATATAATTTTATATTATTAAATAAAACCTCATTAAACTCTTTCTTATTTTCTCTATTATCTTCTTGTTTTTTTAATAGTTCTAATAATTCAGTAGTTATCTTGATTAGAGTTTTACCTTTAAAATTATTTAAAATAGCACTTTCGTATTTATCATTCATATATTCATTCCTTTAATTATCAAGTTTAGTGACTTTGTTGGTCTTATTTATCTCCTTTTTTTAGTTCTATAATTTGATTTTTTAAATCTTTGATTTCATCTTTATATTTAGTATAATCACTATCAATAAAGAATGATTCATCTAATGTAATTCTAATATCTGGTATTCTTTTAGAGATATCCATTACATTGAATAATTTAGTAGCTATCTGTACAGCTGTGTGTTCTTCTGTAAATTTATTATGAATACAGAATTTAAAGAAATAAGATTTTCATTTTTCTGTATACATTTTTCATGTTTTCTGTACTTCTTTATTATTTATAATATATTTATCTAAATTATCATAAGGGACATTGAAAGCACCTGATACTTGATAAGGATTAGGTATAAAAGGGTTAAAACTATCTACAATACCTTCTAATTTCTTTATAAAATCTTTTGGTTGCATTTTTGTAATGTCCTTGGGTGTTAAGTTAATTATTTTTTTATCATTTGTATTATTCATATTATTCTCCTTACTCATTCATTGTAATGCTTTCTTCTACTTTTTCTATTAAAGCATTAACTCTTTCGATTAATTCATCAACCATTTCTTGATTCTTTTTATATGCATCAAGTATTGAATCTAATTGTTTAAACTCTGTCATTATTTACCTCCTAACATATCAATAATGTTAAATATATTATCTTTACTTGGTTCTTTATCTTTTGTTTTTTTATCGAAAATAAAATTAAAATAATTTTCGGTCATTTCTTTTCTTAAATCTTCTATGGCTTTAAAATCTTTTATATATTGTTCATTTTTTTTATCTTTATGATTCATATTAGTTTATCTCCTTCAACTCCTATTATAACAAAAAAAGCACATAAATGCGCTTTTATTGTTTTGTTAAACTGTCTATGAAAGGAGGTGAAGCCACATAAACAGTACCGCTAGTATTCCTTACGAAATACTAACTTTGCTACAATACAAAGCACCCACTGAGTAGTTTGTATATAACAATTGGTTAAGGAGAATACAGCACTCAATCCTTAACATGAACGCCCATTGCGGAGACTCGCGTTCTTTCCACCTGTATCTTTATAGTAGATACCCACTCAGCCTGCTTTTAAAGTGCAACTGACACCAGTTAAGTTTATTTTAACAAGGACATTCTAAGTCCTTATCATTTATAAGCGCTGGGTGTATACCATTTGTAGTATACCTCCCATGGGGGTATACCGTGCTTGCGGTATACTGCCCATAAGTAGAAGACAAGCTATGTTGACGCTATCTCTATGTCTTATCTCTTACTTTTACACTATTTATATACATGCTATAAATAGTCAAACAGTTTTACTACGTATTCAGGTAGATATTTATAAATAGGGGAAGCAATTAACTCTAACCTATTGGTTTACCAACTAATTAAAAAGGCGATTGTTAATTAATGTGACTGTTAAAGTTAATAACTTCCATAAACAGTTTTAGGACATAAGTTCAGGTCCTGACGTTTATAAATGATGGGAGCAATTGGATTCAAACCAATATTTTCTGTCTAATCGTTTCAACAGGGTAATTATTATACTATACTCCCATAAATGGCCCTCCATGGTAGGAATTGCACCCACATAATCAATGCCAAACTTTTGGACATGAAGGATAACGTAAGATTCATACCACTATCAATAGTAGAACTATTCAAGATACATAATACTTATCTTACTTAATTATTATATCACAATAATAACTAAAATTCAAATTTATTTTTCCCTTGTTAGTTTTTTTATCTTTTTAGTTAATTGATTAATTATTTCTTGCATCTCTTGTTCACCTGATATTCTATTACAATTATTATTTGAAAAACCAACATGACTACTATCTTCAACAACATATTCATGCATAAGTCATTCTCCATTACTTTTTTGAATAGCGTTAACAAATATATCACTTCATTCACACCCTTTAAAATATGCAGAAATTACAAAGATATTTCTTTTTTCCGCTTCCACTTTTCAATCATTGTAATAAGATAATACTACTTTTCTCTCTTTCATTACTCTTAAATAAGAACTATAACTATATGGTGATTTCTCATAATCTTCTCTTCTATTATTTTGAATCTTTTCTCATTTTTTTTCTCATTCTTTTTTTGTTAAAATATTTATTCTCATTATTTTCTCCTTAATTTTTTGCTAATCATTTAATATACTCAAAAAAATGTTCGATACCTTCTTGTTCATAAAGTAGTTTTTCTGACCTTTTTAAATATTCTTCGGTAAAGTTAAAATTTTCTAGTATTTCTATTGTATATTTCATTATTCATCCTTTCATAAGTTTGCTATCACTATTTGGTGTCAATAATCATCTTTTTTTTCTCTTAAAGTTTTAAATCTTTTTAAAATTTCCTGTTTAATTTCTGGAACTGCTTTTGTCATACTATCTACTTTTTTCATATTATCTAATTCTTGTTGTTCTGTACTTTGATAATCATTTTCTTGGAATAAAATAGTAGCAACATAATATTCTAAAAGGTCTAATAGTATTTCGTTTGAAGTTTGTTCTATTTCTTTTGTAGTTATTCCTTTATAAAATTCTTGCATTATTTCTTCTTTCCATTCTTTTCATAGCTTCTTTCATTTTCTGCTCATTCTTTTCTTCATTTTTTAAGTTCAGCAGGTGTTGGTTCTTTAAATATCTCATAAAAACATATTTCATCATTTCAATTAGAATCTAAATCATAATTTGAAATTTTATACTTACTATTACTTTCTAAAAATCTACGCTTTCCTAATGACAGTTTGTTGTATTCCTTATGGTGAATTCTTACAACTCATATATTACAATTATGTTTTATCTTGTTTTTTTCTAAGTATTCTATCAAAAAATTAAGATTATATTTTTTATAATTTTCCATTTTTATTTCCTTTATTATCTTTTATAATTTCATTCATTTCAGCTGTAATATCTTTAATTTGTTTTGAAAAATGTTTTACATCTTCCATATCATTATTAGATAATGCTTTTCTTAAACACTTTTTACATAATTTTAAATCGTATGCTAAAAAATTAAGCATTTTTTGGGGTGTATCTATCTTTATCATTATATTTCCTTTCTATCAATCATGAATTAAAGGTCATTCCCCATCTTCTGTTAGGGTTTTTATTTTTTTTATTTGTTTTTCATGTTTAGCAATGTTTTGTTTTCATTCTAATTCTTCATCTTCATGACATTCAATTTTTTCTTTATTTTTTTTTATATGGTTATTTAATACTCTTTCTACAAACTCACATTTCTCTAATCTCAATTTTTTTAATATCTTTTCAACCTGTATAAAATATGATATATATGGTGGTCGTAATTCTTCATTTTCATAACACATAAATTTATCATAAGTAAATCCTTTAACAAATGCTTTTACTTTTTCTTCACCTTGACTGCTTAAAAGCTTTTTAGCATATACATATAAAAGTTCATGATTTTCACTATTATATATGTAAAATCTTTCTGCAACTCGTTCTATTTCTAATAAAATTTTAAAATATATTTTACTTTCTTCATGTGTTGGTCTTGGTGGTGTTATTTTTTTTATTTTTTCCATTTTATCTTTCCTTTCAATGTAGTTTTTTCATGATTTTTTACATTATAATTATTTCAATGTAGTTTTTTATCATTTTTCTACATTATAATAACTGTTTTTTATACAATGTATTCTCATTTTATATTTTTTTATTTGGGACTTAACAAAATGAAGGTCCAAAGAATGTTCAATACTTTTTGGTTCTTTTAATAAAAGTTGTTCACATTCTATTTTAAAAAGCTCGAAGTCTCTTAATTTCTTTTCATATTTTTCTATTTCTGATTTCTTTTTTTTCATTTTTTATTTCCTCATTAATCATTATACACTATTCTATATAATTTTTCAATAGCTGTTTTTTTATTTTGTTTATCATTATTAAAATGATTTAAAGTTCTTGTTGTTTCCTTCTCCCATATTGGTGTAAATTCTGGTGGAGCATTTTGTTCCGAAACATAAACTATATTATCCTTTGCTACCTCTCTTACATAATTTCAAAATTCCTCATGGTTAATTCCAAATTGGTATTTGCTAGTTCCTTCATAAGGAGGGTCTAAATATATCACCGAATTTTTTGGTCTTACATCTAAATAATTCTTAGTTTCAAAGTTTCAATTTTTTTTATAGATTATCTTTTCTCTGTATTTAAAAAAATCATGCACTCCTTTATAATAAGATTTCCCTTCCCTATTAATAAACCCTCCATTAAAGTCTGAACCGAAAGAACACTGGTTCAAGATATAACCACAAAACCCGAAAGTATATTTTGAAGTTTCTATTTTCCCTCTAACTAAATCTCTGCACTCCTTATGAGCTGCTTTAATTTTTGATTCATCTTTTCCTTCGAACTCTTTAAAAGGTGTTCACCCGATTAACTTCCTCTGTACATGGTAAGCGATAACGTACTTGTTAGCATCCGAACAATACGCCTCCCCCTTCAATTGTAAAAGAGGTAATATATTATTCGCCCCAACAAAAGGTTCATAATAATCCTTCTCATGCAAATCAGCATTTATATACTTAGTAATTGTTTTAGCTAGTCTTGTTTTTCCACCTTGGTATCTCATAAATTTCATTCCTTCATATAACATTATACACAAAAAACCCCCAAAAGTAGTCAACATATCAAGTACCCTTCTCCCCCGTAGGGGGAGAAGGTAGAAAAACCCCTTAATCCCACCCCCAGTCAAAATAGCAAAAAATCCGAACTTTACTTACGTGGGTACACAAATAGTTCACTTTATGTCAGTATATCATCATATATTTATATCTTATGTTAATAAAACAACATAAATATAGTTAAAAATAGGCCCACGTATCTTGGAGAAGGAGAAATGTTAGGTATTTGACATAGTTTTTTAGTAGAGATTAGGCTCAGAGCTTTCTATAAATATAACACGGGATGCAGTTCCCCCCTTTTTAATCGGATTTCATCCCTGGGGGGTTGATTTTACAGGGTTTTTTAGTCAAAAAATGCTTATATATAGTACTTGGTGCGTTTTTTGTTGAAGCAATCCAACCAGTAATAACAGCTCAATTAGTAGTTTTTTAGTAGAGTTTGGTGGGGGTAATTA
>JACSEJ010000011.1_pt1 | contig 20980 bp, 31 predicted proteins | sample 8225461 | NCBI WGS metagenome assembly JACSEJ01 (sample SAMN15704941, study PRJNA253121) | viral metagenome | isolation source: viral RNA from sea star tissue | host: Pycnopodia helianthoides | place: USA:Seattle Aquarium | collected 2013 | reverse complement strand
CTATATTTCTACGCCGTTTTCATCAGAGCTTCAATAACGCGCTGTCCCGCCAGCGGCGGAACAGCGTTACCTGTCATGTGCATGGTCAGCCGGTGGTTGTCCGGCCGCAGTGTCTCTTTCGGGAACGACTGCGCGGCCATGGCTTCATTGGCGGTGATCATGCGCATCCGGTCACCGTCGACCACGGCCCAGCGGTCTAGGGTGGTGATGGTGCCGATCGGACGGTCGAGGCTGCGCCCGGTGAGTCCTGACCCTGAGCCGTAGTAGGGCATCACGAACCGTTCGCCGAATCGTTTTCGCCCATTCTTCACGCGGGTCAGCGTGGATTCGGCACGGCCTGGCTTGATGATCGTTGACCACTTGCCGGCGTTGAAGTCGATAATCTCGCTGGCCGGCACGTGCTGGTATTGCTGTAGCTGCAGGAGTAGCGGTGCCTTGCTGCGTGAGCAGACCATGAATAGGCGCACCCGGTGTTGGGGAACCCCGAGGTCGGCGCAATCCACTATGTGCGGAGCCAGCGAGTACCCCAGGCGCTGCATCGCGTCGGCCCAGGCTGGGTAGAGAATCCAGTCCATGAACTCCGGAACGTTCTCGATGATGGCGAAGTCTGGTCGGTTGACCTCAGCGTTCGCCACCGGTGCCCAGGCCGTTGAGCGCGAGTTGTCGTGCTGTGGGTTGCCTGACGCCTTGCCGCGCGCCTTGGTGTGGCCCTGGCAGCAAGGAGAGGCCAGCATCACGTCATGCTTTGGCACCTGCGACCAATCAGCTTGATGCAGGTCCTGGCACACATGCAGCGTTTCTGGATTGTTCTTGGTGTGCCACTCCACGGCGGATGGCCAGTGGTTGGCGGCCCATAGGACGTTGAGCCCGGCGTCTTTCCCGCTTCGGGTAAATCCGCCAAAACCAGAAAACAAATCAATTGCTGTGCGCATGCGGGATCCTCGCCGGTATAGTTCCGGGATCTTCAGGGGAGTGGGTTATGAGTTTGGAAGTAGTTTCTTGCTGGATTGAAGCGCATCCAGGGTTAGCGTCTTGGGTTCAAGCAGTAGGTTCAGTTGTCGCTCTGTCGTTCGCAGTCATACTTCCATATTTCAGCAGGCGTGCTGATAAAAGGCAGGCGGAAGACAACAGGGTTTCTCTGCTAACTATCCTTTTTTCCGACGCAGAACTGGTGGTCGAGTCCTGCATTCTGGAGATTGACCAATCTCGAACGAAAGCTAGGCTTGATGCTTCTCTTTCGAGGCTGAACGCATTCATATCGGGGGAGAACACCCTTCTCGTCGCCCGCTCGGCACTCCGCATAAGGTCTGATATAGAGAGCCTCCGTGATGATCTAGATAAGGAGATGCACATGATTTTCTTAGAGGAGAGAAAGATATCCGTTATAAGGTCGCTGCATGAGGAGACTCTTGCTCTACTGTGGTCGCGCCCGCACCTCCTGACGCCGCTTCGACCAACGAAGTAGAAATTAGGGCGTGTTGTTTGCACCACAATTCAGGCAGTCTTCCCGGTAGCGCTGCGCGTCGCTGATGAACCGGCCGCAGCCGCCACAGTTGAAAACTTCCTCGCGTGGTTTTTTCGGTTTAACCAATTTGATGCCGGTGCCGCGCAGTGCCTGCTTGAGATCAATGTCCTGGCGCCATACGAGCCGGCGGCGTATGGATTCGATGTAGTCAGCGGACCAGAGCTTTAGCGTTCCTGTCGATAGTTCAGTTGCGAACTCAATCCGCGACTTCTCCAAATTCAGGTTGCAGGCGCGGCCGAGGTCGGCGGTGAATTGCGCCTTGCCCCAGCCCATCCAGTAGGCGTCATTTCCGTTCCAACTGCCTGGCACTTGCAGGTAGACGCGGCACTCTGGTGCCAGCATGGCGTTGCTGGCTTGCTCGTCCATCAACTGGCAGTCGACGCCATAGTGGGCGCGCTCGTCGATGTACTGCTTCGGCCATGGGATGTCGGTGTCACGGTGCCCGCAGGCCTTTTCTTTGGTGTACAGCTCGCACTTGTCCAAGTCGGTGTAGTAGCCGCGGTGCGCCTTTCCGTGAAAGGTCACGCCGTCACCGACGTGACTGCGACTGTCTTGAAGGTAAAATTCAGGGGGCATGGATTATCTCCAGTCAAGCGCCGCCATCCGGTTACCGGATGCAGCGAGTAGGGTGATGGCACGATGCTTCCAAGTGACTTCATTAGCATCTAATATCTCTCGCTCATTCGATGGAGCGAGCTATGAAGGTCAGATCAGAAGTTTTAGGTGGGGTGGTTACCGGAGCCTACCTAGTAGGTGTAGCCACCCTCGTTTATTGGAAACGCACAAATATCCCAGATCTAGAACTCAATGAGATAGGGGATTTTCTCGCAGGAGTTTTTGGGCCGGTGGCCTTTCTGTGGTTGGTGCTGGGCTATTTACAACAAGGTCGCGAGCTAAAGCTGAGTTCTGAAGCCTTACAACTTCAAGCGCAAGAACTAAAGAACTCAGTTGAGCAGCAGAAAGAGCTTGTTGATATAACGAGGTTACAAGTTGAGTCGGAGATTAACAGGTTGAGGTCGATGCAGGAGCGTAGGGAAAAGGATATCATGCCTGAATTATTTATTACTTCAGATGATACAGTTCGCATTGGGCAGCAATGCTTCTTACAATTGCATATGGGAAATGATGGTGCTGCTATATTTAAAGTTGCGATTGATTTTGGTAGTAAGTTCAGTTATTTAAATTCCATCATTCCTGAGTGGCCCAAGGGGAAGTTTCAGCAGTTTGCTATTAAATTTGATCTAAATGATCCCCTTGTGGAAGAGGTTGTCACAATAGCCTATAAGGATGAGGATCATAATACCAAGGCAGTCTATTTTGATATCAGGCGTGTGGGTATCTCTGGTGAAGGTGAAATTCCTCAGTTTGAAGTGCAACCCCGAGCTAAGTGACGATTTAATCACGATCGATATTCATCTGGAGCGATTCGGCGAAACCGGCTTGTCGTATTTTGCGCGCCACGTTTTCCGATACGGCTAGATTGTGGCGCGGAAATTCGAAGTAACGGGCGGACTCTTCAGCGCCCAGTGAGTACGCATGTGCAACCAGTCGCCAGATGGTCGTTCGTTCTTTCGTCTGACCCAGTTCGGCGGTGAGCGCTGCCAGCCGGTCACGCATCCCTTGGCGGAAGTAGTGACGGATGCTGTCGGACGGCCCTTTGACTTTCGGCGGTGCCGACGGCAGATCCTCGGCCCGGCCATTCAGCACCAGCAACTGGACGGCCTCGCTTACCTCTTCGATCTCATGCCAGAGCATCAACTCGTCGAGCATCTGCCGGGTGCCGTACGGGACCGTGTGCCGCAATTCCTGCTCGCCCAGCTCCTGTCGCTTCTCGGCAAGCTTGGCTGTGCGTTCCTTCTGTTCGGTTGCCATGGCCTACCTCTTCTATTCCGGTGGCCGGCAGTGCGAGCCAGGTTTGTCGTTTGCGTTGCTGGATGCGGGCTATGCGGCGCATGAAGTGCTGCCACGTTGCGCTTTGGGGTAGTCGATGCCGTGTGCGGCGATGATCCGCTCAAAGGCCTTGTTGCCGATCGCCAGTTTGCCGCAGCACTGGCGCCGGGTGATGCCCAGTTCCAGGAAGGCGCGAATCCGCTCGGCGTACTTCGCGTCGCGGGCCTGAACCTGTTCGCTTCGAACTGCGCCGTTGGCGCCGCCCCGGGTTGGCTTCTTGAAGGTGATGCCGTACTCCTTCGCGAAGCTGTAGAGGGTGCGCCGGCTCAGGCCCAAGGCAACCGATGCTTCCGTTTGCGTGTGCGTGGCTCCCAGTTCCCGAATACGCTCGGCAAGCTCGTCGCGTTCCTGCTGGCGTATATCTTTTGAGTGCAGGGGCAGGGGAGTCGCCTCAACTCGCCGGCGAACAAACGGCTTCGGTGCCGGCGGCATCTGGTTGCTGTAGGTGATGGGTTTGGGCTTATACCCGATGGGCGCTGCTTCTTCGATCTGGCCGCCGCCGGCCAGGAACTTGGCGACCTGGGTCGCCAGTTCATCCGAGGCCGGGCGCAGTGCCTCGACCAGGCTGAGGTGGTTGCTGATCATAATGGCCTCACTTGATCCGTATCGAGCTATCACCGCGCTCAAGGTGCGCCCATTTGGGCTCTTCGAGCAGTTCGTGTTCGGCGTCCTCGCCGGCGGCCATTCGCTTGCGCACCGCCTCGTTGTGATCGCGGATCTCCTTAAGCTTGGTGGCAATGGCCTTTTTGTCTGGGGTGATGCTTGATTTCACAGAGGTCAATTCGTCCGGAACTGCTTCTTCGTTATCAACGATCACCCGCTCACTGCCCATGGCCAATGTGATGGTGAACAAGGGGCGTTTGATCGACTTGATGTTGGCGGCTTCCATGTTGCGCCGCAGGTAGTCGCTGATCTGCGAGACGCTGTTGGATTTGACGCGCTTCAATTCGGCCAGGCGATCAATTTCGTTTTCGATAGCAGTGACGTCGCTCTCGATATTCCGGCGCAGCATGACGATGTTGTCGGCCTTGATGTTGAAGTCGTCCTGGATCTCGTCCATGGCGTGCTGCAGGGCCTCTTTCAAGCCTCCGTCGTCGGTGTCGGCCATGGCCTGGAGTTCGGCGAGCTTTCCGGTGAGTGCGTAGAGTTGAGTCATGCTGCGGCCTCCGTGCCTTTTTCAAGCACAGCTTTGCGCTCCTCGAATGCTCGAGTGATTCGCGCTATGAAGGTGGGTTCGTTGCGGCGAGTTGCCTCGCGGATGTATTTCACGTTCAGAAGCTTGAGTTCGTGAGTCGTGACGGCCTTGCCGATGGTTTCGACCGCTGAGGCAAGCCAGTCGACACGCTCTTGTTTTTGGCGAAGTATCTCCGCGTCCTTGTCCTCGGCTTTTTCAAGCTTGAACTCTTCGGTGATGGTGTCGACGTAGGTCGGATCGTCGAACATGCCCATGTAAATATCGGCAGCGAACCCCAGCGGCTGCAGGCATTTACCGATGGCGTCCGTCAGCGATTTTTTCGCCGCGTCCCAGTCAGTAAGAATCTTTCCCTGCTGCAGATAGATAAATGGCGTATGGCCGTAGTGCTGAACCGTGCATTTTTGCCCGGCGTTGCCCAGGTACCAAAGCTCGATTTTTACGGTGTGCAGCTTCGCGCAGATCATTGGAGCTTCTGGCCACTCTTTTGTGGGAGCCTGAAGCGGTGCACCTTCGTCAAATCGATCCTCAAGGACATTCCAGCCCCAGCCCTCTCCGCATGGTCCGAAGATTTCTGTTGCCTTGCGCATGAGGTAGGTCGGCCTGATCGCAGTACCCTTAAAGCCACCTGCCCCAGTGTATTTTTTAGTAGCGTCAGGGTCGGTGGTGTTGACCTGGTCCCAAATTCTTGTGTTGTCAGACATCACTTATTCCTCCAGCCGTCAGCACGCTTGACCAGTTCCTTGAAGGAAGCTGCGGGCAGCCTGCTCATGTATTTTTTGTTGTCGCGGTACCATTCTTCCAGGGCAGCTTTGGGCGTCTGGATGGCCACGACGTGGGCGACCTGCTGTTTGTATGAGGTCGAGTAGGCCGCTTGCGAGTGGAATGTCCGGCTCACCACTACGGTGTTAGTCATTCCCTGCTTGACCAGGGTGTTCAGCTCTTCCTGGGATTGAACGGCAATGGCGCCCGGGTGTTTCTGCTGGAACAACCTGTAGCAGGCCTCTCTCACCAGTTCGGTGCTGCCGTACTCGACGTATTCAACGTCGGGAATTCCTGCCTCGATCTTCTCCGCCACCTCATCCAGGCGCCCGGTGTCGATCCAGGCGTTTTTGGATACCTGTTTCAAATCCCAACCGCTGACCGTCTGGCGGTCACGCTCAAGCTGCAGGTGTTCGGGGAGGATGTCGTAGCCGTAGGTCAGGTCGGTGTCGCAAACAAACAGCGTGCCGACGTAAAGCTTTCCGGGCCGGGAGGGCAGGATGTGGCCGTACTTGGTGCCGATCACGTCGCTCATTGGTGGCTGCATGCGCAGGCACATGCTGCGGATTTCCGCTTCGTCATCATCGGTGAGGCCGGAGACGACGAATTCAACACCCTGATTCTGCCGGTGCGCCGGGGTCTCGTTGATGCATAACACTTCGGCGTCGAACTGGTCGCTGTGCCGGAACTCTGGTACCCATTGTTTGTTGCCGTTCAGCACCTTCACGTCGTAGCCATTCCGGGTCAGCACCAGCAGGGCGATTTTGTAGCCCTCGCCGAAGCTGCCGATGGCATCGGAGCGGTCAGCCTTGGACGTGCTGCCCAGCACCAGCGTGCTGGCCTCGAGCCTTGCAAAGCGGCTGGTGATGAACAGCTGGCCGTCAGCGAAGGCGTATTCGAAAGGTGACTCACTATCCAGGGCGTTCTGGACCAGCTCCCGAATGGCCTCTTTCAGGCCCCAATGGCGGACGTAATCGCGGGACAGGGGAAGTTCGTAGGACTTGGAACGGATGCGATCTGCAATTGCTGCGAGCATGACTATCTCCCGCGCCATCCTTGCGGGGCGCTGTGAGGCATTGGTTATTGAGTAATTCGATCAGCGAGGGCGCTGAGCAACATCAGGAAGGTGCAGACGGAGAGGGCAGAGAAGGAGCCGCGCCAGATGAGTAGGCGCCGGGTGCGCTGGTGGGTGGTCATGGGATGCACCTTTCGGAACAACCGCCCAGGAAGCGGTAGGGCTCGCCGCAGTTGATGATCTCGTCGCGGGTCATGTAATCGACATCGCAGTCACGGCCGCAGGAAGCGCATTCGCAGGTGAAGGTGCCGTCGCCATTGTCGTGGGCCCAGGATGGAAACTCAGCTTCCTCCAGATCTGGCTGATCGGCCAGTTGGCAGTTGGTGCCGCCGCAGTGCGGGCATTCAGTATGGGTGAGCTGGCTCATCGGCCCCATCCAGCGAATCCCTGTTTGGTTGCAGTTTCCGCAAATCATCGTCATGGCCGAACCCTCACCGCGATCCGCCCGCCCTTCATGGTCGCCGCCAGGCGCTTCGGCAAGGTGGCCACGGCACGCTCACGCGGCTGGCCGATCACTTCATTGAAGGGAAGGCCGAAGCCCAGCATGATCAGCTTCGACTCAACGTCGTCGAGCTGCTCGTCGATCAGCGATTTAACCGGTGCGGTGGTCATGCGGCCTCCTTGCGCTGCCTGGTGATCTTCAGCAGGCGCTGGCAGTAGTGGTTGAATTCTTCGATGGTGATCGCGTTGCCGGTGAGCATGTTGGTGATCATCCGCGCCACGACGGCTTGGGCGCCTGGCTCGCTGCAGGGATGCTCAAGCGCTTCAAGCGCCTCATCGATCAGGATGTGCGGGCTCATAGGTCGGCATCCAAATCGTCTTCGCGCTCTTCCCGTTCCGCCGCTACAGCGTCTTCGGCATACGGTCTCAGCAGCGCTACAGCGATCTTCTCTACCGCTTCAATGGGCCGTTGCTGGCCCAGCAAGTCCGCGGCGTGGGCCCGGGCATCGCTCTGGCTGCCGAGCATTGCCGACAGCAGCAGGCGGGCAAACGAATCGCGCGGGTCCAGGCCGTCTATCTGGCGCTGGTTTAGGTGGCCCTGCAGGACCGTGCAGAACCTGTCGAACGTCACAACCTGCGGCTGGCCGTAGCGGCGCTTCCACTTGATGTCGACGCCGCACACCAGGCGCTCCGCCGAATGCTCAAGCCAGTCCGTCACCTCGTCGCTGTCGCTTACCTCTGGAGGCAACTGAGCGTCGAAACGCTCCTGGCAAATATTCAATGCTGCGTTCATGGTCGCCTCCAAGGTGGCGGGTTGTTCACCTGTATTCGTCAACACTCATGCCTCCCGCTGGTTGCCGATGGGCGCTGGGGAGGAGTGCTGACGTAATAGAGGTGGGGAAGGGTGCCGGTCTTTCACGGCTGCCGCGGCGCTGGCCGTTTAGCGAGTCGTACTGAAGGCTGGTAGCATCGACACTCCTTATCGGAGCAAGGAATTGCTATGCATCAGGTTGTTGAAGGGGCGTTAAACGTGATCGCAGCAGAGAGCAGCGAGCCCAAATACACTGAAGCGTTCAGCGCTGTCCGTGCAGTAGTGGTTGAGTTTGGGGAGGAGAATTTGGCTGATCGGCTTTTTGCCGATATCCCTGACTCGATATCGTTTCTGCAGGTCGCTAGGCTATTTGACTTTCTTGCTTGGCAGACGGATGACAACGGATCAGCGATGACTCGCGCAGCTGAGCGCTGGCTCGTCGAAGGCACAGATCTGCGCAAGATTCAGATCGCTCTCAACCTCGAGGTATACCCGTTTCCCGACGAGCATGAGATGTACCGCGTGCTGTCTGATGTGGCTGAGTCCCTCCCTCAGATGGCTGATAGATGCCAGCAGCTAATCAGCTCTCGGCAAAATCGGTAGCACCTTCTCATACAGTCAATTCAGCGCACTCAGCCCGGCGTACCATCCGCACCTGAGCCATTCGCCGTTCCGGCGCCCGGCGATCACGACGCAGCGAGTCGTCACTGATCATCGAGTGCATGGCGATCAGCGCCGCCAGCACAAAGCACACCGGCGTGATGATCTGGCGTTTCACGGCCTCGGCCACCAAAGCAGTGCGCTTCGTCACGCCCAGCTTGAACATCGCATTGGTCAAACGCTTCTTGACGGTGCCTGCTTCAATGCCTGCTTCCCGTGCAATCTCTTTCGAGGTGAAGCCCTGGGCAATCCAAAGCAGGAACTGAAGCTCTCGCGGCGCCAGGCCACGTCCGAGGTGGCCTTTCCATGAACCGTTGATGATTGTTGCTTCCATCGTGGTAACCCTCGGTTGGTTTCCCATTAGGCCCTGTTGCCAAGGACTATCGGTGAAACCCCCGACCTCGCTACTGGCGTCAGGCCGGGGTTGTTGCGTCAGCGGTGTGGCCAGTTGCCCGCTGCTGATTGCAGGACTGACCGGTCGTCTTCGGTGTGGGCTTCGAGCTTCCTACTCACAGCGTCAAACAGCATCTGTTCGCCATGGATCACAGGTCCTTACAACATGCACGCTGCAGCTCGTTTGCCCGTTTAAGTGGGCAGGGTGCATGAGGTCCGGCGTTCCCAGCCGAGGCTATCGGGACCGCTAATTCTGTTCAGTTGAGTCTCCCTTCTACCGCTGGGATTGGCGGTGCGCATTGCTTGCCAGGTCTTTCGCACGGTTCGAGCGTTTCGCTCTCGATCAGCCGTACAGGGTTCTCCTGTCGTGGGCGGGCTATCTGACCCGTCTGATCGCCGGTCGCCGGTAGAGGCAATGCGGTCTGTTGGTATTTCTGTATTGCGCTGACTGTTAAAGAGCGGCGCAGCTCTCGCTGCTGGCCGGCGGTGTTCGCTGCTGGCTCGAGATGAATTTAAGCAAGCTGAAATTAAAGTGTCAAGCATGCTGAATAAATAAATTCAGAATGCTGAAATTCGCGGTCGATAAAAAGCCCGCTCATTGGCGGGCTCCTTTATGCGTCGCAGTATTCGCGCCAGCCGATCCGGACGGCGCCGTCATCCAAATGCTCAATCCTTATTCCGGCTGTGTCGCCGATGTCTTGGATCACCTGGTGCCAGGCTTCAGGGCTCTCGTCGTCGCGTCTGGCTACCTCGATCAGCTGGATCCTCTGTACTCGAGGAGAGGCGATCAAGTCTTGCAGACGACGGCCAACAAGCTCATAGGAGTTGCGTGGTTTCGATGTGGGGTAGGGTGCCTGGTTCATGCTTCGCTCCTTGCGATCACTGTATGGATGAACAGTATTATTGATGCCAGATATTGGCAAGAGGGCAGCAGGAGGTTTCATGCATAAACGCATATTTAGGTAGGTGGTTCTTTTTGGCAGGCATGAAAAAGCCCGCACTTGGCGGGCTTGACTGGCATTGTTTTCGGTTAGGTATGGCGGGGCACCCAATACATGCGGCAATGAATCTCATGATTGTCGTAAAGCTTAACCGAAACAGTTTTAGCGGATTGTTCGCTTTCAAAGGGGCCGGTGATGATTGTGTTCCCATCTACCGCCAGAACGGGTATTGCCAGGTCTTCAAGCACGCCTTCAATCCGGCTTAAGTCACCCGGATGGTCTGTTATGCGAACTGTCCAGCCTTGAAAAGCGGACTTAAGAGCCTGCTCAGTAAAGGGCGGATATTTGCCACTCACCGAATCCCTGTAGACGATCTCGCTGAAAAGCCTGGGGCCGTCGCGCATCGTGATCAGGGCTCGCTCGGCTTCTTCCTTTGTTTCAAATGGGCCGGCACCCACAGCTAGGCCAATCATAGGAACAACCGGGAGCCTGGTGCTGGCGATGGCTTCGATAGTTCGGCGCTGTTCTTCTTCGTCACGGCAGGCAGTTGATGCAACCCATCCGTTTTTCAGTTTTGGGGCGCGCGCTGGTTCAATCTCTGCTCCGCAATGCTTGCACTTCACGGCAGCTTTTCTGATTGTCTCGGCGCAGAGCGGGCAGTCGCGCAGGTCGCTAGTCTGCACGCCCGCGGAACCCCCTGACACCTCGATCCAGCCCTTACGAAGATATGAGTTCGTCAGAATGCCGTTGATGCCAATCGCATACCCGAGACTGACCATGGGGGAAACGATGAGCAGCCCAGGGCCGCCGGTTAGAAAAGAGAAGCCTCCAACCAACAACAGCCAGATAAAAAAGTGACCCCACAGCTCTTTATAGGCAAGGTAGAAAGCCCCGAAGACAATAACCGCGAGACACGACATCCCGCCAACACTTTCAGTGTTGCCGTTTGCCGGATTCCTGAATTCCCGTTTCATTGAATCCCTCCCATAATTGTGCGCGCACTTTACCATTCGGGGCGTACAGCCACCATTGGCGGGAAGCCAGACGGAAGTGTGGCGTGTGCAAAATCACCATAAAAGGTTTGATTGAGTGACCTGCATTGCTGATCATAAAGCGCTTAATCAGAATGGAGCGGTTATGACACGGGTATGGAAGGTTTCAGCATTTCTCTGGTTGGGGCTCCTCAGCTCCTGCACGATGACAGGACCAAAATTCACGCCACTTGAAAACGTTGACTCTCAACGTGGTGTTCTCTACGTATACAGGCCCAGTAATTACGACATGGGCCTAATGACCGCTTTGATTTCTTTGGACGGAAAGCAGATAGCGTCTCTAGAGAACGGCGGTTACGTAGCTGTGCCTGTTACGCCAGGTGAGCACACGATCACCCAGAAATGGAAGGCCGGAATTTTGGGCAATTCCGATCTTGAGGGGGGCACCACGACCACTGTAGTCGGTGTTAAACGATCAGATGCCTCCTACGTTAGCCTCACATCCAATAGCACGAGAGTGCAGGCAAAACGATTCAATGCTGTCGCTGTTGACCTGCAGTGGCAGCTCAATAAAGTGTCTGCAGATCAGGCATTGCCCGAGATTTCTCAATGTAGAAAGGTTGAGGCGATCTAGCCCTACGGTGGGCAATATCTAGAGCCAAATCGCAGGCAAAGAAAAGCCCGCGCAATGGCGGGCTATCTGTAATACCTGGGGCGCCGATCCTTCAGCGCAGCCAGTCTGCAATCCCTCGGGTTACCTGCTCAATGGTGGCACGACGAAGGGCTGAGACAAGAAGCCCGGCGCTGGGCCAGGCATAGAGATTGGGACACAGGTTTGTTGCTGATGCGTCATCGAGCTGGCATCTTTGCTGGAAACGTCGACCTAAGGATTAACGCATGACGAAGGAAGAAGATTCGACAACGCCGAACGAAAGCACAGTGTTGTTCGTGCGCGATGGCTCCAAAGTGAAGCTGAAGTTTGAACCCGGCCAGCAAGCAATGTGGGCTACAACTCAAAACATGGCGGACCTTTTTGAAACGACGGCAGACAACGTTGGGCTGCATCTAAAGAATATTTTCGCGGTAGGTGAGCTTGAAGAAAAGGCAACTACCGAGGAATTCTCGGTAGTTCGCCGGGAGGGCGGGCGCTTCGTTGAGCGCACAATAAAGCACTACAACCTCGATGCGATCCTGTCGGTCGGGTACCGCGTTAACGCAAAAAATGCCATTGCATTCCGGCAATGGGCTACCCAGACACTCAAGACCTATCTTGAACAAGGGTATGTAATAAACGAGAAGGCTCTTCGGGAGTCTCCTGAAAAATTAAACAAGCTCGCAGCGGCGGTTAGAGCACTTAGATCCGAGGAAAAGCAGGTCTATGCCAAGGTCCGCGAGTGCTTCAAGATATGCTCTTCTGACTACGACCCAAATTCAAAAACAGTCAGAAGTTTTTACGCTCTGCTCCAAGACAAGTTTCACCACGCGGTCACAGGCATGACGAGCACAAAGCTCATACTAGACAGGGCAGATCATAAAGCCGAGTCCATGGGCATGCAGACAATACGCGGCGACTTTCCGACGCTTGAGGAGGCTAAAACAGGAAAGAATTACCTCAACAGCGATGAATTATACCGGCTGCATTTGTTATCAGAGCAGTTCATGCTTTATGCAGAAAGCACGGCACTGACAAAAAAAGAAATGACGATGAGTTCGCTTCACGAAAAATTGGATCAGCTACTTGTTTTCAACGATTACCCGGTCTTTAGTGGTTACGAGGATTTCATCAAAGACGAGGCTTTGAGCCATGCAAGGCAGGAGCTAGGGCTGTTCAAAAAGCGCAAAAAGATTGAAGCGCTAGGTTATGAGTACAGTGAAGAAGCCTTGGCTGCAGGCGAGTATGACGAACTATTGATCGAAGATTGAAAAGGCGAGGAAAGCGGAAAATACCTGACAAGCGTACCGCCTCCACCTCATCCGCATAGCCGACGACGGACTTCGTTAATCATTTTGGGGGCGGAGAAACAGGTGGGCTTGAATATTTCCCCATATCACGCGCATCCATCTCTGCTTGACTGCAACCCATGCGCTTGGCCCGCTCCCGGAGCGCCCAGATTTCCCCGCCCGAATCTGCCGGTCTGCCCTGTAATTTTAGGACAAACTCGTGGCCTTTAATGACGTTGCTTGTTCCGGCGCATTCCCAAACTCGCTGCGCGTCAGATATTGGCATTGGCGCATCTAAAGTGGCCTTTGCGACCTCGGATAGCGAGGGAGGCGTATTGGCACACCCCGTAAGGGCAAACGCGAGCAGAATGAAGGTAAATCTCATCTAAATTCCTTTTTTTCGACGGTTTATTCGCGCGACTTTCAAGAGCTGTCGTGCGTTCAACAGGGGGGTTAGTTTGGCCAGGTTTAGACCGCCCGCGAGATTAAATTAACTCTACTGCTATTGAGCGCTGAGCCGCTTCATTGACCATCTCACAGTCTCTAGCGAAACCGGAGTTCCATCAGCCCAAACGGAGTTACCACTTTGCTCTATTTCCAGGCTGTCACCGCTAAAGTGCCCGGTGAAAGTTTGTGTAACCGTGAGTTGCAGAACCCCCTCACTATTTTTATTAACAATACGCCGCTCGCCTTTTATCCAATCACCTTTGCGCGTGAAGATAACGGGGTTATTAACACCGGGGTGGTCATTGGTGTAATAGGTCCATCGCTTAAAGACTACTGCTTGCGCTTCTGTGGTACGCCACCATATGAAGCTGCTGGCGTCTTTGAAATAAACATAGACATGATATCGCGAGCCAGGGTCTTCGTTATCTGCGTACCAAAGCCCCTTCGGTACGGGGACAACGGGAGCTGTGGCGCAACCCAAGAGAAGCAAGCTGATACAAAACGAGAGAAGTATTTTTTTCATAAAGTCCATTTTCAGTTACAAGGCGAATCGCCTAAACGCGTTTAGTGCACACCGGCATAGATGTGGTTCAGCGCTATCAGCTCAACCACAGCCACGAAAACGCACAGAGCAATGAAATTAGGGCTGAACACTCGCTTGCGGCCGGATGAGCCTCCGCCCATTCCAGCGATGTCGGAATACCCAGGGAGCATCATAAGGAGACCCAGGCAAGCAATGACTCCAACCTTGCTCCAGAAGGTCTGCTCTCGCCATGCAGTCACCTGTCTTGCCACCCACGGTAAGGGCAACTCATCGCTTTGAGGCGGCGTCTAAGCGCTGGAGATTCAGAAGAGTCGTAAACCCATAGGTCAGAGTATGCACTTGGGGAGAACTGGAGTGCGTCTCTAACAAACGCCTCACTTGCGAGCCTCTGGAAGTCCCGACATTGCTCAACTCGCTCGGCTTCCGTAGCTGGCATTGGTATGGCTTCGATTTTCTTTTCGTACTCAGTTTTTTCAAATAGCTTGCTGTAGCAGCCTGAGACAAATAGTGGCGCGACTATCAGTGCCGCGACCCGTAAGGCATTCATTCCACATTCCCTTGTGCACACGAGCGCTACTCAGCTCGCAGTAGTTCGATTTAGGTTGCCGGGTAAGACCATGCGCCTACTCGGGCTTGCTCCGGATTATTTGCCCCGACTTAACCTCGTCCGAATACCCGGCTAGCCGATCCTCGTCCGCATGAAGCACCGTGCACATCTTCAGCACGGCCTGGGCGTCCGCCTCATTCCCGGCAAGGCTCAGTCGCTCTGCAATCCTCATCAGCTCTACCGCTGACCACTTGAGGTCGGAGGCAACGCCTTGCAGGTCCCGCTTAAGGTCTTGGTTTGGCTTGGTGAGGGGCATAGGTCCTCCTGGAAGGCATCAGTAAAACTTCTGCAGCGCCTGCACAACCACGCCCACGATCCGGCAGTTCTCGTCGACCGCCTCGATCGGGTAGCTCGGGTTCAGCGGCTTCAGGAACAGCCGGCCGCCGTCGCTCACCAGCTTCTTGAATGTGGCTTCATTGCTGTCCGGTAGCTTGGCCACGACCAGCTTACCTGGTGCGACCTCGGCCTCTGTGTCCACCAAGATCAAAGTGCCCTCGGTGATGCTCTGGCCGGCGGGCGCTGTCATCGAGTCACCTTTGACCGTCAGCCAGAACGCCGGGCCTTTGGAGTCGTACTCCGAAAACTCGTAGGTGTCCGAGATTCCAGCCGGGTAGGGCTCCACTGCTTCCGCCCAGGCGCCGGCGGCAACCCAGCTGACTACTGGGTAGCGGAATGATTTGGTGGGCTGGGCGGCGGGGGAGATATTTGATTCGGTAGCCTCCCGCTCATTGCCCTCGCCAATGGCTAGCCACTCAGCCCGAAAGCCAGTCGCTTTCGCCAGGGCGTAAAGGTTCTCCGGCCTGAGGCTTTTGCTCTCGCCGGTGATCCACTGAGTGACGGCCGAATTTGCAACACCGCAAAGCGATGCAATTTCCCCTTTCTTTTTACCGCTGACCTGTATGGCGCGGGCGATACGTTCGTGTCTTTCCATGGACTCAATATTAAGTTAACTGAATTTAAGCATGCAGTAGGTGCAAATCACCGTTGATGCCATAACTTAAGCATGCTTAAATTGCGGCAGACTCGAACGAGGATGCGCAATGAATACGCATGAAGTCGCCGAATTCTTCGGCAGCAAGACGAAGCTGGCACTCGCTTTGGGCATCCGCCCAAGCGCCGTGACCATGTGGGGGGAAACGATCCCCGAATCCCGGCAGTACCAGATCCAGGTCCTTTCCAAGGGCAAGTTCAAGGCGACAAAGAAAGACCAAGCCGCCTGACAGGCAAACCCTTCTGCCCATGTAGCCAGTATCGGCCCAGCCGGTATGCGAAGTAAGAAACCTGAGGTCGCTGGTGTTTTATCCAGTGGGTTTTGAGAGAGGCGATGCGGGGAGTAGGGCGAGGTGGTTGGCGCTTCGGCGCCGAATTACAGGCAATAAAAAAGCCGACGTACGAGGTCGGCTTCTTCAACAGCTTTGAGCGAGAGAAATCATGCCAAACATTGTTCCGATACACAACCCTCGGGGGTTCACCCGAATGGACAACCAGATGATGGATGGCTTGATGGCCATCGATTTGTCGGCGCGCGAAATGAAGATAGTTCTGTACGTGGCAAAAGCCACCTTGAACTTCAGCACGGGCGCCCATCGCATCCCGGCGGTCGATATCGCCAAGGCAACCCACATCCACCCTGACACCGTGTCGAAGGCTATATCCGGCCTGTTGCGCCGTCGCGTGCTGTATCGGGAAGGTGGTGCACGCGGTGACATCGGCGTTTGCGACCCAAAAGAGTGGATCTTCGTAGTAGAGCCGAAACAGACCATATCGTCTGATTCGGCTCAAGTGGTCCGAATCGGCTCAGCCGCGAAACAGACCATAACCGACGACTCCCTTCTTTATACAAAGAAAGAACCCCTATTAACTCTTTCTTCGAAAGAGATTAATCCGCCCCAACCAAAAACCGAGACGCCGAAGCCTGATCGCAAGGCTCCGTTCGGCATGGCCCAGTTGCTGGCCGACAACCCGCACAACGTCCCTGAGCAGCTGCTCGCCGACTGGCTGACTCAGCGCAAAGCCAAGCGTGCAGCAGTGACAGCCACTGTCTGGTCGACCGTGAACACCGAGTTGGCCAAATGCGCCGAGGCCGGGATCACCGCAGACGATGCAATTACCGAAGCGCTGAATTCCGGCTGGCAGGGTTTCAAGGCTTCTTGGGTGATCAAGCGCTTGGCTGAGTCCGCACCGGCACCAGCCCCTCAGTCACGCCACACCGGGTTTGCCGAGCGCAACTACACCGATGGCCTGATCCAGCGTGAGGACGGTTCCTATGCGATCTGAGCCTGCCCAGCAAACCCCTGAGCTGCCGCCGGGCACCCGCATCCAGCCCGCCGAATGCGAGACCCACGGCCACTACGACCAGAAGATTTTCCCGGTGCTGGGCAAGGAGCTGAAGAGCGGTTGTCCTGAGTGCGGACGGATTATTCGCGAGAAGGCCGAAGCTGCTGAGCTGGCCAACAAGGCGATGGAACTCCGCATGGCCATGGAGCGCAAGCTCGGCGCCGCGCTGATCCCCAAGCGCTTCGCCAGCAAGACCCTGGACGGCTACGTCGCTACCACCACTGAACAGCGAAAGGCGCTGAACACCTGCCGCCGGTATGCCGCTGAGTTCGCGCAGATTGCCGAGACTGGCCGCTGCTTGTTGCTGCTGGGCAAGCCCGGTACCGGCAAGACGCACCTGTCCGTTGCCATCGCCAACGAGATTATGGCCAAGTCCAACGCGACTGCGGTGTATCGCACCATCGGCGCCGTACTGCAGGCCATCCGCGCCACCTACGATCACTCCAGCGACCAGAGCGAAAGCCAGATTCTGTCGAGCCTGATCAGCCCCTCGTTGCTCATCCTGGACGAGATCGGCGTCAGCAAGGAGAAGCCGAGCGACTTCGAGTTGACCACGCTGTTCGCAATCATCAATGGCCGCTACGAAGAGCTGCGCCCGACGGTGATCGTTTCCAACCTAGATGGGCAGTCGCTGCCAGGGGCCATCGGCGAGCGCTGCATTGACCGGCTGCGGGAGGGCGGGGTGATCGTCATTCCATTTGAGTGGGAATCACAGCGCGGTAAGGAGGGTTTCTGATGTCCGACAAGATCAGCGTCAACTGCCAGGCCAAGCTCTCCGAAGTCATCACGAAAATCAGCGCCATGTACAAAGACAAGAAGTTTGTGGTGGTGACCCTGCGCCCGGGCAAGGACCGCACGCTCGATCAGAACCGGCTGTGGTTCGGGATGTACAAGCGCATCGCCGAGATGTCCCAGATCGGCGACGCGGCTGACGCTCGCCGTTACTGCAAGCTGCACTTCGGCGTGCAGATCCTACTGAACGAGGATGCCGGGTTTCAGGCTGAGTGGTACCGGGTCATGCGTCATCTGCCCTACGAAACGAAGTTGGCCATGATGGGGGAGTGCCACTTGTTCGGCCCCGACGGTTTCCCGGTGACCAGCCTGTTCAACCGTGCCCAGGGCATCAATTACACCGACCGCATCGCCACCTATTTCACAGGCCAAGGTGTGGTTTTCACTGATCTACTCAGCAAGGAGGCTGCATGATCGCCAAGCAACCCAAACCGAAGAAGTGCAAGAACCCGGCATGCGGCATCAGCTTTCCGCCGCAGCGCCTGGGCCAGGCCGTATGCAGCCCGAAGTGCGGCCTGGCCATCAAGGACGTGAACCAGGCGAAGGCGCGCAAGTCGCTGGCCCAGGTCGAGCGCCGCGAGATCAAGATCCGCAAGGAGAAACTGAAGAGTCGCGGCGAACACATGCGCGAGGCTCAGCAGGCGTTCAACGAATACATTCGCGCCCGGGACCAGGCCGCCGGGCACCTCTGCATCTCCAGCGGCAAGCCGTTGGACTGGAGCGGCAACGCAGTCGATGCCGGCCACTACCGCAGCGTTGGCTCCGCGCCTCACCTGCGCTTCGATGAGCGCAACTGTCACGCACAGAGCAAGCAGGACAACCGCTTCCTTTCGGGCAATGCCGTGGATTACCGGATCGGCCTGATCGCACGCATTGGCCAGGAGGCCGTCGACGCCCTGGAAGCTGACCAGAGCGTGCGCAAGTACACCGTCGAGCAGATCAAGGGCATCAAGGCCTACTACCGGGCAAAGACAAGAGAGCTGAAGAGGACTGCAGCATGACCTATCGCAACGTTGTTTCAGCAGTAGTTCGAGCCCTTGCGGCCGAGACCATCACTTCGGCCGGCGGCTGCGACTTCGAGCCGAAGGTTCAGTGCGCCAAGCAGAAGGGGGAGATCGTCGGCAAGGAGGCGGCGTTTCTCCAGGACTGCTGGGTGTTCGGTCGGCTACACAAGGCGTTGACCCCGGCGCACTGGCGGGCGCTCGTGGCGAAGTACTCGACGCATGAGGAACGAAAACACGGTGCGATACTGGAGTTGCTGAACTCTGTGAAAACGCCGGCGCCGAAGCGCTTCCGAGAATGCGCGGTGCTGACCTGGGCCATCCCGCAAGTTGCCGGTGCCGAGGGCAAGCGTTCCGCCGCTGTGCTGCCGGCCGCCTGGTACGACATCACAAATTGGGATAACGACGGCAAGCCGGAATCGACTCGGTACCGGTGGCGCTCAGGGATCCGCAAGGCGTTGGATGACCAGGTAAACGAGGCGCTGACGGCCGCTCAGGAACTGCTCGACGCAGAGGGGTTAATCGAAAGTTGTGCTGCGTAGCTAATCGCTATTGCAATGAGTGAGAAAGTGAGAGACTATTTACCCATCCTGTCGATCTTGCGCGTTGAGGTTGCACAGTAAAGCCCGGCATGAAGTCGGGCTTTTTCATGTGAGGCAAAGGACGATGCGAGCTCTCTTACTTCTCGGAATGTTGCTTTCGCCTTTGGCGTTTGCCGACACAATCGAGCCTTCACATGACTGTAGCCAGCCAAGTGTTCCATACGAATTTGAAGACCAGAACGAGCGTGATCAATTCAACGCCGAGGTGGAGGAGTACAAATCCTGCATCACTGACTTCGTAGAGGAGCAGCAAGACGCTATTAGGAAGCATAAGTCTGCGGCCGACGACGCCATTGAAGAGTGGAATTCGTTCGCCCGATCGACATAGCCGCTACGTATTTCTCCAAGCCTCGCCAAGTGCGGGGCTTTTTATTGCCCAAGGAAAGGGTGATTCAGCAAAAGGAATTTGAAGATGTTGAAAGAATTCAGATGCGGTAACTGCAACCGACTTCTCGCCCGCACGGGTGGGTTTACAGAGCTCCAGATCAAATGTTCCCGATGTGGGACGCTGAATCATGTGAAGGCCACGAGCCTCGAGCAATCGCCCATGAGCGCCATACGCCCAATTCAGAGGCCTGAACTTAAATCAGCTCAGTAATGGAGTTTAAAATGGAAAACGCAAACTCGGCGTCTCAAACCTTGCAAGATCTTTGGACTCAAGTAGAACCGGTGGATAACACCGGCATGCTTAGGCGCGTGGTTTTTGCGCAAGGCAAGTTTTATGCGGTTGGTGGCAATGGTCTTCCCACAACCACTCAGGTTGTCATCGGAGGCGCAACTGGTACAGCGTGGACCAAGCTGAAGGGCGCCCTCACCTCTGATAGCGGAAAGGTCCTCAACGAGCTGTACTGGAACGGTATTGGGTCATCGCTTCAAGCCCTTTCTCAATCCGGCAATCTGTTCTTCGGCAACGCAGACCACCCTGAGAGGGTTTGGACAGACCTTACGGCAACTGTTCGCGCGTCCGCAGACTTGCAAGGCATTGTGTTTTATCAGCCAATTTCCGGCAATGACTACACCTGGATACTGGTTGGGTCTAACGGTAAAGTCTTTTCCCGTTATAGCGATTGGTCAGGCCAGGTGGAGCGCACTACGACCTTCACTTCTAGCGAGACTGTGTACTGCGTCAACGTCATTGGCAGTTTTGTGTTGGTTGCGGGATCGAATGGGAAGCTGCTTAGCGCTGTGAAGATGGCGACGGAAAATCCGCAAACATTCAACACCAGAACCAGCACCTTCGGCACTAGCACTATCCTTTCCATGAAGCTTTGCAACGGGAAAATGTTTATCGTTGGTGCGGATGGCAAGATGGCATATTCATCCGATGGGCTTAGCTGGACTGCTGTTGAAGATACCAGTTTCGGTGGAACCATCATCCGCGACATTGCTTACGGTAATGGCAAGTATGTAGCTGTCGGCGACGGCGGTAAGACAGCCGTTTCCGAGGATGGGATCGGTTGGGTTCAGCAAGCCAACACTTTCGCAGGAACCGATATCCGGAGCGTCGCCTACGGCAAAGGCAATTTTATAGCTGTTGGTGCAGGCGGCAAGATTGCTTACTGGACTCCATGATCTTCTATCTCCTTGCGTAATAGAGCCCAGCCGTCGCGCTGGGCTTTTTCATTTTCGGCCCCGCCACACCCTTCGCTCTAAGCAGGGAGTGCCGTCGGGGCTGACCTATTTCAAACATGCCCCACGGAGTCGAGCGCATGGAGTATCTACAGCGCCTGCTCGACAAGATCGACAGGTTCGAATTGCTTATCGCGGGCCTTGTTGGTGCCGTGATCGCCAGCTGGTGGCACAAGGACGACTTGAACGACTGGCGTGCCTGGATGATCTTCCTCATCACCGGTATGGCCTGCTCGATCTACTTAACGAGCATGGTCAGCACCTACCTGGGCGTGACCGAGCCGAAGATCGTCGCCGGTATCGGCTTCCTGCTGGGTGCCTTCGGCGGCTCGCTCCTG
>JACSEJ010000010.1_pt1 | contig 21027 bp, 12 predicted proteins | sample 8225461 | NCBI WGS metagenome assembly JACSEJ01 (sample SAMN15704941, study PRJNA253121) | viral metagenome | isolation source: viral RNA from sea star tissue | host: Pycnopodia helianthoides | place: USA:Seattle Aquarium | collected 2013 | reverse complement strand
GTTTAGTGGTGAGGCTTAGCTTGGCTGTTGTGTTGCCTTGAATGCGTCGACAGCTGACTGTTGTGCTGCGTCCAGCTTCTTAGATGAAGTGAGGATGTCGTGTAGCTTAGCGTCATGCTTGATAGCAGATACAGAGCGTAGTGCAGCTTGAGTCATAGCGTGTTGTTCCACGTTGAGGTTGTGGTTCAGTTGCTTAGCATCTTCTTTAGCGATGGCTTCGTCTAGGTGACGCTCTAGTACACGGCCAGTTAGTTGAGCTGATTTAGTTACAGTAGCAGGCATAGTTAATCCGAACATGATGAATCCTTAGTTTATATGGGAGAATTCCCTAAGAGAGCGACAGCTCGACCCCGTAGGGGGGGGGTGTGATTGTGTGGATGTGTACAATGTGTAAATACTACTCTCTCACTAAATTTCTGTTTTCTGGAAAAAGTTTTGGTACTCTATAATTTTGGAAATTGGAGTATAGGTATGAGAGGAAGTGGACGTGGTAAAGGTATAATTGTTAAGGGTGAGGGAAGTGATGGGGTAATCCCTGAAACGGAAACAGAAACAGAAGAGGAGGAGTCATGAAACACGGTAATAACATAATGGGTATGCCAGATGATAGCTTCCCACAGGGTGCTTCTATAACTGATAAGGTTCGTATGGGTTGGCATGAAGAAGCTCTTATGCGTATTAACTCAGCTCAGTTTGATGCTGTTATTAGCTTCATGAATAATACTGGTGTGTTTGTTGGGGATAGTCCTGATGGTGAACTGGATGTACTGAATGATGTTATTACACATCTTCCACTGTTGAGTGGTTCACAGTACGCCCAGTATGTACAACTCGTTACATCGTTTGATGGTAGAGATGGTTACTTAGATTGATATGACTTCTTGAGTTCTTTTAGGAACTCGTCATCATGGGGTGTCTTAGTATTCTTTACTACGACATCCGCTACCTTAAAGAATGCCCACTCTATTAGTTTCTCTGAGCCAAGGCTTAGTAGTAGCCTAGTTCCTACACCTATAAAGCTCTTGATTAGTATTCCTATCATATGGTTCTCCTTTGTTGTTATTACTACATGCACCCTATACACTAAACTAAAACTATAGGAGATTATATGAGTGAATTAACAGTAGAACAGTTTAGAGCTGCACTTCCCATGCAGATGAAGAAGAGTGTGAGCCAAGAACTGATAGATAATATCAACGGTACTATGTCAGCTGAACCTGAGTTTCTAGAAGCATATCGAGATAACCTTATTGGTTACACTCATGTAATGCGTGATGGTAAGTTCAAGATGGAACAGTACATAAGTGCCGTGAAGTATGTAAGTCATAAGGTAATGGGTTGTTCTAACATCCAAGCTTATACAAAGACATTCCCCGACCGTTACCAGCGTTTCATAGAGCAAGCTACAAGTCAGAAAGATATAAGTCGTTACGTTGCAGGTTATAACAAGAGTAAGTTAGTTAACCTAGTATTCGAGCAGACCCTGATACCTACCCACATTCTTAATGCTGATTTACACCAACAAGCTTTGAATGTACAAGCTGCTCTTATGATGGATGAAGATGTTAGTCCTAAGGTAAGAAGTGATGCTGCCAATTCACTACTAACACATCTGAAAGTACCAGAAGGTATTAAGGTAGAGATGGAAGTGACACACAAAGAAGATAGTATGGTGCGCGACCTTAAAGATGTTATCAACACTCTATCTGCTAAACAACGTACTGTTATTGAAGATGGGGTATATACGCCTGTTGAAATAGCACATGGTGATATCCTGACAATGGAGAACTATGATGAAACCGATTAAGACAGTTGAGCAATGGCTTAACAGTGTTGACTACAGCTTTGAAGATTATAAGCCAAGTGAGTTTAGCTTAGGCTTTGTAAACTTTATGAAGTTGGTTAATGGTCATGAGCCAGAAGAGAATAAGACACCAGTAGTACATTACCAGTTATTAGATAATGTTGGTTCACCTAAGACTAGGTTAGCTATTCTATGTCACCGTGGTTTTGCTAAGAGTACTATTCTAAGTGAATACCTACCATTGTACTGTGCTGTGTTTGGTTACCTTGAGAACTTTGGTGAGGTGAACTATATGCTGTTCATTGGTGATACCAAAGAGAATGGTTGTCGTAACATGCGTAAGAATATGGAAAACAGATATAACCAATCTGAGTTCTTACAGAAGTACTTACCTAAAGCTAGGTTTACAGATGATGTAATCGAGTTTACTAACTTAGATGGTCACCAATTTGCTATTCGTTTAGCAGGTGCTCAACAGAGTATTCGTGGTACACGTTATTTGAATAAGCGTCCTGAGCTATGTGTGATGGATGATATCTTATCGGATTTAGATGCTAAGTCACCTACCTGTATTGCTAACGTAAATAACACAATACACAAGGGGGTGTCGAAGGCACTGCATCCAACTAAGAATAAGATTATATATGTTGGTACATGTTTCAATGCTTCTGACCCTCTATACCAAGTAATTGAGTCTGGTCGTTGGAGTCCATCAGTATTTCCTGTTGCTGAGAAGTTCCCTTGTAGTCGTGAAGAGTTCCGTGGTTCATGGGAAGACCGTTTTCCTTATGATGCTATTGAATCACAGTACCAAGATGCCTTAGCGTTAGGCCGTATATCCGATTTCAATGGCGAAATGATGAACCGAGTGATATCTGATGAAGATAGACTGGTTAGTGATGGTGATATTCGTTGGTATAACTCTATTGATATCCAAAATCACATGGAAAGCTTTAACTTTTACATAACAACTGACTTTGCAACTAGTGAAAAGCAGTCTGCCGATTACTCTGTGATAAGTGTATGGGCATATAACAACGTAGGTTACTGGTTCTTAGTGGATGGCATCTGTCGTAGACAAGATATGGGTAAGAATATTGATGATTTGTTCCGTTTAGCTCAACAATACAAGCCACAATCTGTTGGTATTGAGGTAACTGGACAACAAGGTGGCTTTATACCTTGGATTCAGCGTGAAATGATGGATAGAAAGCAGTGGTTTAACCTTGCTAGTGATAATAACTCTAACCAAGCTGGTATTCGTCCTACAAGTAACAAGCTAGTGCGCTTTCAGACTATTGTACCTTGGTTCAAACAAGGGATTATGTACTTCCCAGAGGATTTGAAGAATACACCTCTTATGCGTGAAGCAATTGAAGAGTTAGGTCTGGTATCTAGAGAGGGTTTCAAGTCTAAACATGATGATTGGGCTGATACTGCTTCTATGTTATCGGTATTACAGGCATGGAAACCAACTGAAGGCTCTATGCAGGTAGCTGACTTCGATGAAGCTAAAAGTAATCACCATTGGGACTGGGATGATGAACCAGAATTAGATGTAGGGGGTTTAGACTCGTATGTTGTTTAGTAGTATAGTGCTAATATAGGTATACCTATAACCTCTTTGGAGAGCGCTATGCTTCTTTCTGATATATTTGAACAACTTACCTATGGTGAACTTAAACAGTTTTCTATAGGTGGTTTTAGTAAAGGTGGCATTCAGGTAAAGGATTATCCTGAAGTCATCTCTCATATTAACCTAGGATTATTATCTCTATATACTAAATTTCCTGTATTGGAAAAGGAATTAATAATAGAGATTCAAGAAGGCATTACTATTTATAAACTGGATTATGAATTTGCTGAATCTAACCCTAGTGGTGCAGATGTTAAGTATATTCAAGATACGGTAGATGAACCGTTCTTAGATGACTTATTACGTATTGACTCTGCATATACTGCATGGGGTGATGAATTACCACTTAATGATGATTCAATAAATAGTGTTTACTATAAGCCTGAAAAGTACTCGTTGTTTATCCCAACATGGGACTCTATTCAAGTACCTAATGGTATGATTGTACAGGATGACTTACTTTACATTATATACCGAGCTAAGCCTGTTAAGATTACAAGCTCTGTTGACCCAACAAAACATGATGTATTTATTCCAGATACTATGCTTGAAGCGTTACTACAATATATAGTTAGTCGTGTACACGCAGGACGTACAGGGCAAGAAGCTGAACAGTCTAGTATCATAGCTAAACAAAAATACGAAGCGATATGTCAGGATTTAGAATTACGTAATATCCTAAATAATGCCAATAACCGCACTAATACTAATCTTGAAACACAAGGGTGGATATAAGGTATGGCTAGATTACCAACCTCGGCTAACGTAAGTGTTACCGTACAGAAGAAGCTTGGTGGGGTATACGAAGATGTAACCATTGTAGCTGATAATATAGATGCTGTTGTAGATGTATCTAACGCATTAGGTAATGGTGATTTCTCAGATATCATAGCTAATTTACCTGAAATCTTAATGGCTGATGATAATGCAGCTATTGCTACACAGAAAGCGTTAGAAGCCGAAGATAGTGCTACTGAAGCACAAACATCTGCGGATATATCTAAAGCCTCTGAAACCGAAGTTTTAGCCAGCGAGGATAGAGTAACTATTCTTGAAGCTAGTGCTAGTGTATCAGCTATATCTGCTACAACTAGTGAACTACTAGCTAGTAGATGGGCTACTGAGGTAGTAGATACTCCTATAGGCATAGATAAGTACTCAGCACTTCACTACGCAACTAAGGCAGGTGAGTCTAAGGAAGCGGCAAAGCTTTCCGAAACTAATGCAAAGACTAGTGAAATCAATGCTGGGGTTAGTGAAGTAAATGCCGATATTTCTGATACTTCAGCAGCTGCCCATTCGGTAGAAGCTGGCGCACAAGCGACAGCGTCAGGTACATCAGCTACTAGTTCAGCAAGCAGTTCACTAACATCAAGAAACTGGGCTATTCACCCTAAAAATACTATTATACCAGCAGAGGGAGAGTACTCTTCTAAGCATTATGCTTTAACAGCAAAGGATGAAGCAAAAAGAGCGCAAGATGCGGCTGATTCATTATCAGGTACTCCAGTTTATCAAGGTACTTGGGATGCTAGTATGGGGGTTTACCCGCCTGACCAGCCAGTAGGTTTCGTTGGTACTCAATACTACATTGTTAATGCACAAGGTATTATTAATGGTGACCTATGGCTTATTGGCGACCAAATGATTTGGGATAATGTCAGTTCTTGGAATAAAGTTCCAAGTACAACACAGGTACTGTCTGTTAATGGTGAGATTGGTGATGTTCTATTAGACAGTTCTGAAATTCCTTTTGACTCAACAGGTACATTACTCGTTAGTTCTGATGTTAATGGTGCTATTAGAGAATTGGATAAGCGTGCAGATTCAGTTATTACCCATGTAGTTAGAAGTAACTTTGTGATACCTAACGCCTCACTTGAGAATTTCAGTTTTGTTATTATTCAAGTAGCAGGTACTGCAAACTTTACCGTGTCTATTCCTGATTATGCTGCACCATCAGGTACTGTTATTGAAGCCTTTCCTATTGAAGACAATGTAGGTAATGTAAATATTGTTGCTATAGGTGCAGCTTCTATTACAGCAGGTACTTTATACTTACCACCAGATAAACGTGGTTATGTACGCCTAGTAACAACTTCTCAAGGTATCCGTAGTAAAAAATGGTTACCTTCAGCAGGTCGATTTGTTGGTAGTGGTTATAGTTCAAGCCATGCTGCTGTAGCTGATTACGAAGATGTAAATAATATTGGCGCTACTAATGTACAAACAGCATTGGGTCAAGTTGTCACAGGTCGCGTAGTCGATGCCAAGACATTGATGGGTGAATCTCCTGAAGCTTTTGCTAACACAGTACATACTCATACAATATCCGATACTACAGGTTTACAAGGTGAACTCGACCTTAAACTACCTAGTAGCAACTATACTGCTACCGACATCTTAGCTAAATTATTAACGGTGGACGGTACTAGTTCAAACTTAGATGCTGACTTACTAGATGGTTTGGAAGCAACTGCATTTTCTTTAGTAGACCATGAACATAACTATACTATTGCTGACATTCAAAACTTACAGGTAGTACTTAATAGTAAACTGGATACAAGTAATTATACAGCAGCAGATATCTTAGCTAAATTGGTTACTGTAGATGGTGCAGGTTCAGGATTATCAGCAGATACATTACGTGGCTTAACTGATACTGACTTTGCCGCGGCTATACATACTCACATCATATCTGATGTTAGTGGTTTACAAGCAGCACTAGATTCTAAAGCTGAGGGTTCTGACTATACTGCTGCTGATGTATTGGCTAAGTTACTTACAGTGGATGGTACGGGTAGTGGCGTAGATGCAGACCTATTAGATGGTTTACATGCAACAGCCTTTGCTCCTACTGTACATACGCACACAGCAGACGAGGTTACTGACTTACAGCCACTCTTAGATGTTAAGTTAGATGCTACTGCTTATACTGCGGCAGATGTACTTGCTAAACTACGTACAGTTGATGGTGCTAACACTGGATTAGACGCTGATACTTTAGATGGTATACAGGCAGCCTCTTTCGCTAAAACCGCAATAAATCTTACAGCAGGTGCAGGTCTTAGTGGTGGTGGTAATCTTACTAGTAACAGAACCTTTACGGTAAATGCTGATAGAGGTTTAGATGTACTAAATGATAGGGTAGGTATTGATATACTAACTGACGGTGGTTTAAATACTTCTGGTGGATTAGGTATTGATATCAGTAAGGCTAAAGTTACCACAGCTATTAATGGTACTAATGAGTTATTAATTGATGCAGGTGGTGTACTTAAGCGTATTACCCGTGACAATTTAGTAGCAGGTATCTCAGGCGGTATTCAAATCCGTGGTTCAGCTTTACCTGTCACTGGTGGCTCTTCTACTATAATCCCTGTAAGTGGTGACCCATTAAATGCAACTATTACCCAAGGTGTTGAGCCTACATTCAGTGGTGTTGATGGTAATGGCTATACTTATATTGTGATGTTACAACCTGCTGACAAAACCACAGGCGTTACACTAAACTTTGGTGGTTCATCAGGCTCACCTATATCAATTACAGTATTTGACCAAGACCAATTAACTTACGCTGGTGACCAATGGATTCACTTAGAAACAGGCGATAGTGTAATTAGTGTATTTGGGCGTACTGGTATAATTGTAGCGGAGAATAACGATTACACAGGTAATCAAGTTACTAATATTCCAGCAGGTGCTATTACAGCTACAAATACACAGGCAGCTATTAATGAACTGGATACCAATAAGGTAGATAATTCACGGGTATTAACTAACGTACCAATAGGTGCTGTATTCACTGATGAACAGAACCCATTAAGTAACTCGGTAGTATCAACATCACAAACTACTTCAGCAACAAGTCTAGCAGCTAAAACTGCTAACGATAGAGCTAATGTTGGTGTGAGAGATGCGGCTAGTGCCCAAACAACTGCGAATACTGCAATAACTAACGCAGCTACAGCACAAAGCACAGCCGATGCAGCTACAACACTTGCTAATACTAAGTTGGATGCTTCTATTTATACAGCAGCAGACATCTTAAATAAGGTTAAGACGGTAGATGGTTCTGGTTCCGGTTTAGACGCAGATACATTGGATGGATTACAAGCATCAGCTTTAGCTCGTGCGACACATACCCATACGATTGCTAATATCACTAGTTTACAAGCCGCACTAGATAATAAGTTGGAGGGTTCATCTTATACTGCTAACGATATACTAGCTAAAATCAAAACTGTTGATGGCTCGGGTTCAGGTTTGGACGCTGACTTGTTAGATGGTAAGCAGTCCTCATCTGGCGCAACTGCAAACACGGTTGCGGTTCGTGATAGCTCAGCAGATATTCAGGTGCGCTTATTACGCTCTATCTATCCTGACCAAACGACAATATCAGGTGCAATGGCTTTCAGAGTAAGTAATGGCTCTGATAACTTTAACCGTTACTGTAGTGATAAAGGTGCTATCCGTACTTACTTAGGTGTTTATGCTAAAGGTGAGGCATTAGCTATTGGTGCTAAAGCTGCTGACTCTAACTTACTTGATGGTAAAGATAGCCTAGCCTTCATTACTTATGGCTCAGGCTCTTATTCACAGATTTTAGGTAAGAATAACTCAGCATCAGATTGGTTACGTACTACAACCAACGGCCTGTTACCGAGTGCTAACGGTGCAGGTGCATTAGGTACTAGTTCATGGCGCTTTAGTAGTATTTACGGTAATACCATCTATGAAGGTACTACCTCTTTATCTAACAAGTATCTAGGTAAAACAGCTAAGGCTGCTGATTCCCAGTTATTAGATGGTATAGATTCTACTTCATTTGCTAGAACAGCTACTAACTTCACAGCAGGTAACGGTTTGTCTGGTGGTGGTACTCTTGCAGCTAACCGTACATTCGCTGTTAACACTAACCGTGGTATCTCTATTGCTAGTGATAAAGTAGGTATCAATTTACCGAGTAATTCTGGTTTATCGGCAGGTACACAACTTACAGTGGATATTAAGGGTACAGCCCCAGTAACAACTGCTGTAGGTAATGATGAACTATTACTTCACACTGCATCAGGAATACGTGCAATTACCCGTGATAATTTACTAGCTGGTGTATCAGGTGGTATTACTTTACGTGGTTCTGCCAATCCTATTAGTGGTGGCTCAGGTACTACTTTCCCTGTTACAGGGGATGCACTCAACATATCCATTAGCCAAGGTACAGCCCCAACATTTGCTGGTGTATCAGCTGATGGTTATACCTATATCGTACAACTGAGAGCAGCAGATAAGCCAACTGGTGTTACTGCACCATTCTTAGGTGCTACTGGTTCAGCTACAAGTACAACCCTATTCGACCAAGACCAATTGGTTTGGATTGGTAATCAGTGGTATCACTTGGAAACTGGTGATGCAATCATTAATGTATTTGGCCGTACAGGTGCGATTACTGCTAATAGTGGTGATTACACAGCAGCTAAAATTACAAGTACACCGTATGGCTCTATTGGTTCAACTAATGTGCAAGCTGCAATCCAAGAGATTGAAGTAGAAATTAATGGTAAAGTTGATAACTCTAGGGTGCTAACCAATGTTCCATCTGGTGCTGTATTTACTGATACACAGAACACCTTAAGTTCGTCGGTATCTAGTACATCAACTACAGTATCTGCCAACAGTGCTGCTGCCCGTTCTGCTTATAACCGAGGTAGTCTTGGTGTAACTAACGCAGCAACTGCACAGGCCACTGCTGATGGTAAACTTGGCTCAGGAGCTAACGCTGTATCCGCTACTAAGTTAAAAACAGCGCGTACTATTGATATTACAGGTGACATTACTGCTACTGCTGTAGCCTTTGATGGTACAAAGAATATCGCTATATCAGCGGTAGTTAATAACAATAGTCATACACATACCTTAGCTAACGTAACAGGTTTAGTTACTGCTCTCGATGGCAAAGTAGATGATGCTCAGGTATTAACTAATGTACCTGCTGGTGCTAAATTTACCGATACTAATACATGGCGTTCTACTAGTGACTCAGTTACTTCAACATCATCATCTGTTAGTGCTTCGTCTAAGGCTGCTAAGACTGCTTATGACCGAGGTAGTTTAGGTGTCACTAATGCTGCTACTGCCCTAGCGACAGCTAAGACAGCACAGACTACAGCTGACAGTAAATTAAGTGCTTCTGCTTATACAGCCGCAAATGTTTTAGCTAAACTGAAAACTGTTGATGGCAGTGGTAGTGGTCTGGATGCTGATACTCTAGATGGACAAACTAGTGGTGCATTCCTACGTTCTAATGCTACTGATACAGCAAGCGGTGAGATTACATTCTCTAATGCTAAGGGTATTAAGTTAGGTGGTAGCGGTACATCAGGTTCCGCAGGTAACTTACGTTACTTAAGCAGTAGTGACTCATTTGAAGGTTACACATCAGCTAACGGTTGGGGTTCAATTGGTGGTGGTGGTGTACCAGAGTTTACTCTAATATCTTCTGATACTACTGCGGTGTTAGGTACTGCTTATGTAATGGATGTTAGTTCGGTCAGTCATACATTGACACTGCCAACTGCTGTAGCAGGTGACTGGGTTATCATTGGTGACTACGATGGCTCATGTAGTATTCTTAATGCTATTACTATCACGTCTACTCAAAACATTCACAAAAAGACTGATGACCTTGTACTAACCAATGCTAATGTAATGCTTACTCTTAGTTACATTGATTCAAATGTTGGTTGGAAGATTGTTGATGGTATTGGTGAAGATAGTGGTCATGAAAATTATCCAACGCCGTGGGTAAATATGGCTGCTAGTGCAATTGCCCCTTTCACTGCCAGTATTAATAGTATTAAAGGTAGATGGGTAGACAATAAAACTTTTCATGTAAAAGGTATTATATCTTCAAATGGCGCAGCAAGTGGTGCATCTATGCTTACTCTGCCATCTGTTGGTTCAGCAGGTTACACACAGTTTTCCCCAGCAATGGGAGGTACGGCTAATGCTGCTTATGTGTCAACAGATGAAGGTAGTAGTATATTAACGGCATATGGCGTTACTGGCTCTCCTTGGATGATGGTTAATGCTTTTATCGAACTTGCATCTTTATAGTACTAACTACTAATTAATATATGGGGGGTTCGCCCCTCTAAGGAAATATAAATGGCACAAGGTTTAAATGATATATTTGGTAACAAAGACCAGTATTTAGATGAGGTGATAATACTTCCTGTTGGACGTTATTCTTCTGGTACATATAATTTACCCGCTGGCTATGTGTGGGCTGATTTTGAATACGTTGAATGTTATAGCTCAACAGCCACCACAATAGATACAGGTCGCTCAGTTCAAATCGGTAAAATTACTAAAGAGTTGATTGCAACAAATCCAATTAACTGGTCAGTTCAAAACAGAACAACAGGGTCAACTGAATACGTTACATTTGAGGCAAGAAGCGCAACCACTCTGAGAGTATCAAGAGCTGGTAATGATGATGCTTATATGGTTAAAGGATACCTAAAGAATTACGCAACCAAGAATGTTAGCGCGATTATTAATGTTAATGGTGGTGCTAATGTTGCAGTTAATAAGCGTTATGAAATCGACATTGCTACAGAGTTAGGTGCTGATTACGTAGGTAAAGATTTAATTGTAAAAGCAGAGATATATATAAATGGTATTTGGGCTGAGAATGGATTAGAAAGCGTATACGTTCAGGCTAGTTCAGACTTCCGATATCAGGGTGTTGATGCACAACAGATAAACGATAAGATACACGTCATAACAGGTGGTTATGGTGCGACACAAAATGGCAGTGATTTTCTATTATATAATGGACATACCAATCATTTTTTATCACCTACAGATGTAACATCAGCACCATGCCGTATAAAGGTATGGAAAGTTGACCAGTTTATTACTAATACTGCTGGGTCAGGTGGTGGTGGTAAGACTACGTTATATGAGGGTACTGCTGTTGGGCACGGCGCAACCGTACCGCTAAGTGATAGTATTCTTAAATATGATGATATAAGAATTTACAGCCGATGGAGTGCTAGATATACATTTGTTGCAACAATAGATTCTGACGAGCTTATAAAAGCAAAAGGGGCTACAACTTTAACGCCCATTATTGGGGCATATGATGCAGCGCATTATGTTTGCGTATCCAATGCCACGAATACAAGTTTAACCGTTGAAGCGGCAGGGACGCAGGGTATATACAAGGTTGTTGGAATTAATTATTCATCATAAGGGGATAACATGATTATTAAACTATTAACATTTGAAGAAGGTTACCGTGAATCTGCTTACTACTGTAGTGAGGGTTACCCTACTATTGGTATAGGTAAACGTATTGGTTCAAAGGGTGCTTCACTAGATAGTTACCGTTTCACCTTACCACTAACAGTTGCACAAGATTGGTTGGAAGAAGAAACTGATGTACTAGTTAAACGTATGCAGAAGTACTCATGGTTCAATGGGCTTAATGCTGACCGACAAGCTATCATCTTAAGTATGGCTTATCAGTTAGGTGTAGCAGGTCTATTTATGTTCCAAAACATGATTCGTGCTATAGAAGCTGAAGAGTGGGAACAGGTAGAGGTTGAAGCATTGGACAGCCGATGGTATCGTCAGACACCTAAACGTGCAGTACGACATGCTCAAGTATTACGTACTGGTAATCTAATGGAAACTTACAAAGGATTAATTTAATGGCAATTACCGTAACAGGTAATTTAACCGATTCCCTCGATAATCGACTTGAGGGGGTCGAGTTTCGTATTACCTCAGAAACTAGTACAGGTAACACTGTAGCAACTGCTGTAGCAACGTATATAACGCTTGCTGACGGCTTATATTCCTTTACCCTAGTGAATGGCATTCATAAAGTAGAAGTACGCGTAGACGACACCTACGAGCTTGTAGGCGATAGTATTGTAGATGATAGTACACCTACGCCTATTAACCTAGCAGACTTAATTAAATACACTACTCCTGTTGTACCTCCAGTTATTATTACTCCTGACCCAGTATGGCAGGACTTATTTGATGACATGCGTACTGACATCGACTCATTTAAACAAGAGTCTCGTGAACAGATAGTAGATGGTGATACCTACTCATTAACCCTAGATACTATCTACACCAATGAACGTATTGATGGAGGTATATCAGAGAATGTTACAGAGGCTAAATCTAAAGGTGCTGTAACGTCTAACCAAACACTAGCTTATGGTGATGCTAACTTACAAGAAGCAGCTATCAACACTACTAAGACTACTGCTGGTTCACATGTAATTACATCTGTGGATGAAGTCTATAATACGTCTACTGGTAATGTAACAACTAAGAATAGTAATGATAGTTCTACCCCTAATGCTAATGTTGCCAACAATACTGAGGTAGTTGATAAAGGTACTAATGATGTATCAATGGTTCTTACAGTAGACCATACAACAGGTAAGTCATTAAACAAATACAGTAAGACTCTAGAAGATACTACTACTGATTCTCGCGTATCTATTGTAGAAGAGCTATCTGCGGATAAGTTTGGTAATACTGCTACTAGTCGTGATACTGAAACTACTGCATCTGGTTATCGTGATGATAGTGGTATCCAGTTACAAGAACCAATCTCTACCCAAGAATCGGTTAAGGCTATTGATACTACTTTTGGTGAATCCGCTACATCAACTAGAAGTCATGGTGTACTGGTAGATAGTGCAGGTAGGATTCAGAACCAAGTTACAGATACAGTACAATCCAACGGTAAGACGGGTTCAGAGTCATTAACTACTGATGGTTCAGAAAGTACTAAAGACTTCGATGTAGATAAGTTCAATATCGGTTCGGATGTACTTAGTGTAGATGTACCTAATCGTAAAGTAACTATCAATGCTCAATTAGTAATTGGCAATCCTAATGACTTTAAGGGTGATGATGGTGACACTATTGTAGAAGTATATCGTTACTCAGTTACCGCTACTACACTACCTGATGATGGTTCATGGCATGATGTCTTTGTTACAGGTGATTTATATCGTATTAGTAACCAGAGTATTAATGGTGTAGTTGACCCTACCACTTGGACTCTACCAGCTAAGTTAGCTGCTGAAGATGGTCATGATGGTGATACGTTATATTGGGAATACCGCTATTCAATTGATGGTATCTCACTTTGGCATCCTGAATTAATAGATGGTGACTTCTTCCGACAAGAACGTCTGGTTACAAATGGTGTACCTAGTGCATGGTCTACATCTGCACGTATTGCAGGTGCTAATGGTGATGATGGTGAAATTGTTGTTATTGAATACGAGTACTCAATTGATGGTTTAGCTTTATGGCATGGTAACTTCTCTACAGGTGACCATTACCGAAGAGAACGTATTGCTACTTATTTATATATTGGTGACCCATCACCTACTTATACTGCATGGTCTAGTTCAGCTAAGATTGTTCCTGTTAAAGGTACTGATTATTTAGATGGCTATAACCAAGCTACAGTATTTTTATATCAACGTGGTACAGCTACACCTACATTACCTACTGCAACACTTACATATGATTTTACTACTAAGGTTATATCAGGTGCATTAGGTGGTTGGACTCAAGCAATCCCTGCTGGTACTAACAATATTTATATTGCTGCTGCTTCTGCTGCTGCTACTACCCCTACAGATACTATTGACCCAGCAGAATGGTCAGTTGGTCTGATGGCATCTAGTGGTACATCAGGTGTAAATGGTCAGATTGTTCGAGCTGTATATCAAACTGCTCCTACTGTTCCACCTAATGCAACAGGTACAACTATCCCACCAGTAGGTTGGTTAGCAGATGCCCCTACTAGTATTCCAGCGGGTGAATTTACATGGGTAGCTTATACCTATGCAGATGATACTGTTACTACTGTTGGTTCAGGCTTCTGGTCGAACTCAACCCAGTTAAGTGGTGATACTGGCGCAGATGGTATTGACGGTAAAGTGTTACGTGCTGTCTACCAATCAGCTTTAACTGCTCCAACTCTCCCATCTGGTACAGCTATTCCACCATCTGCTGCTTGGAGTGAAACACCACCTATACCTACGGGTGATGAAGTAGTTTGGATTACCCTAACTTATGCTGATGATGCCACTAGTGCTACTGGTTCGGGTTTTTGGACACCAGTTGGTCAATGGGGAGGTACACGAGGTAGTGATGGTATTGATGGGCAGATTATCCGTACAGTTTATAAATTAGCTGACACAGCTCCTGTATTACCTGTAGGTACGCTTATCCCTCCAGCTACATGGTCTGAAACCCCCCCAAAGGCTACTGTTGGCTTTGTTATATGGGCGTCTAGTACTTGGGCTGCTAATGATACAACACCCGTAGGTAGTGGTACATGGACTCCTGTGGGACAGTGGAGTGGCGCTAACGGTAATGATGGTAAAGTTATTCGTGGTGTATATCGTGTAGGTGTAAGTAAACCCACTGACCCATCAGGTACAGCTATACCACCGTTAGGTTGGTATGAGAATCCACCTACTCCTACTATTGATGAATTAGTTTGGGCTTCATACTCTTACTCAGATACTGACACATCTGCTAATGGTTCAGGTAGATGGACTGTTGCTGCTAAGTGGAGTGGTTATAAAGGTGCTGATGGTGCTGATGGTATTGATGCTACTGAACGATATACATGGGTAAAATATGCTGATGATGAATTAGGTAACGGTTTAGACAACGACCCAGTAGGTAAACTTTATATTGGTATTGCGTACAATCAAGTTACCCCAACAGAAGGTACTAATCCTTTAGCTTATGCTTGGTCATTAATTAAAGGTACTGACGGCGACACTATATATACGCAATTTCAGTTCTCAGCTGACCAGACCAATTGGCATTTCCCAGAACAAACAGGTGACTTCTATTTACGTAGTCGTGAAGTAAATAATGGTGTAAACGGCCCATGGGGAACCACTACTGTTATTCGCGGTTCGGACGGATTAGATGGTGTGGATGCTACCAACCGATATACGTGGATTAAGTATGCTGATGATGCAAATGGTAATGGTCTGGTTGATGACCCATTAGGTAAAATATATATTGGTATTGCCTATAATAAGACCAGCTCTGTAGAAAGTGGTGACCCATCCTTATATGCTTGGTCAAAGGTTCAAGGTAACAATGGTGGTGATGGTTCTGATGGCTCTAACGGTGATACGATATATACACAGTTTGAGTTTTCAGCGGATGCTTTAAACTGGCATTTCCCAGAAGAGAATGGTGATAGATACATACATTCTCAGTTAGTAACCAATGGTGTAGGTGGTGGTTATGGTAATACTACTCTTATTGTAGGTGCTGATGGTTTAGATGGTAATGATGGCGCTGATGGTTGGCAAGCAGCTACTGTATTTCTATTCCGTGATTCAGCTACTCACCTAGGTGATGCGCAACTACCTGTAGGTAATAACTTATATCGTTTTAGTACTGGCTTAATTGAAACTAGTATTGGTAACTCATGGTTTCAAGATGTACCTACCAATCTTACAGGTAAACTTTGGGTAACCACAGCTACTGCTTCTGCTACAGCTACTGTTCAAACAGATATTATTCCAGATACTGAATGGGCTACCCCTAAGTTATGGGTAACTGATGGCGCAGATGGTTCAGACGGTGCAGGGTGGTATTCTATTGTAGCCCGTGCAGGTGTATTCCCATCAAACACAGAAGCTAAGGCAGACTTCTTACTTCATACAGGACGTTCACCAGTTGAGGATGACCATTTTACATACTTAGACGACCTAGATAACCCGACTGTATCTGAGGTTAAACGATTTGATGGTTCAGTTTGGTTAGCCCCCTCACAAATCATTAATGGTGACCTATTAGTTAAAGGCACTATCACAGGTGATAGATTAGTAGCTAATACTATTAAGGGTGACAACATATCAGTAGATACTACAATCATAGCTGGTGTTGTAGATGAAACACCCCCTTTTGTTTGGGTAAGGAATTCAATTAATGTAACTGTGAATGAAGTAGATGGGGTGTACGATTACATTAAAACTAGTGGTACAAATGACACTTGGGATTCTGGTATCTGGTCAAGAGATATATACAAATGGGGGGCTGAGGGTATTAGGTTAGAGACATCAACATCTGATAATGCTGCAATTAGTATGATTGGCTTTACAGATACAGTAATTAATGACCCTAATTACGGGCTGATTGATTACGCTATGTACTTTGACTCTGTAGGTAATGTAATCCTTTATATTGCTGGGGTTAATAGTGGTAATTTAAATACATATACCACATCTGATGTATTTGCTATGACATATCAGGGGGACTACATTACTTTTTTGAAAAATGATGTGGCTTACTTTACCCTTATTGTCGGTGAAGGGCGTCTATTTGGTATCAAGTCTTCTAGTTATCGTATAGGTAAAGGATTAAACAATGTTAAATTCTATCCGGTAGGTAGTTATGTAATACCGGCAGTTGCTGGTATGAATGGTGTTGATGATGGCACTGGTACAGGCGTTGATGGTATTCGGTTGTGGTCGGGGTCTGTTATCGCTGACGCTCAATCCGCTCCTTTTAGGGTGGCTAAAGATGGGGCATTAACAGCAACAGGGGCAACTATATCTGGTGATATTACAGCTGATACTATTACAGCGTATAGTGGGGCATTGAATAATGTAGTAATCAATGAGTCATGTACTATTCTGGGTACTCTAACTGCTGATAAAATCATTGGGGATATATATAATAAATTTAGACTCCGCGTTAATAATAACTCAACCACTACCTACAATGTAACAGACCGTGGTAAGGGTAAAATACTGGAGTGGAAAATGAACCATGGTGGTGCACGGCAACGAATTTATTATGGTGGTGCTTTAGTTGCAGATAAGAAGGGTGTCCCAGGCGATTTCTACTGGGTAGTTTTACCTACTCATACAGGGGTGAGACAACTTCAATTTGTATTTACCTATGCCACACCCTCTAGTACTTTATATGACCTATCCTTCGCTATGTACGATAGTGTTAGTGATGATATTGTTCCAGTTTAAGATAAGGAATTATGATGACAATACAAGTAACAGGTATCTTAAAAACACCTATGGATGCAGTATCCAGTGGAACAACTGTAAGGGTAATACCAACTGTAAATGAAGGTGAGACATTAATGACAATAACAGCATCTATTATTACAGATGTTGATGGTTCATATGACTTTCAGTTAGTGTATGGCGTACATACTATTGAGATTAACTTCTCAGACCAGTATCGTCTGGTGGGAACAGTGACGGTGGATAACACTACACCTACACCTATAACCCTACCTGCACTATTAAATCTATAAAGAAAAGCCCTCTTAACTGAGGGCTAATTTTTATGGTTCTAGTTTATGTTCCCCTCTAAGGTCGTCTACCTTAATCTCAACAGCTATTAAACGCTGGCTCATATTGTATGACTTAACCCGTAATATTTCCTGACTCTGCCTAATTAAAGCAATGTCCTTTTGTGTTGTAACTAGTAATACACTATTGGTACTCAAGGCTAATTGATTTTGATGGGTCATAAGATTGTTATCCGCTAACATAGACCCAATCCAACCAGCAGTGCCTATAGCACTTGCACAAATTAGAGTTACTACACCCTGTTCAATATGGCTAAACTTACTCATTACAAATACCCTTAAAAGTCCCCCGAAGGGGACTGTTGCTATTACCAATCGACTCGAACAGTTACTGCTACATTTTCAACAGAATCACTCGGTACGTCACCTGTATGTACATTGACCTGTCCTAAATCCACATCAACACAAGCATTCTTCTTCCAACCATCTACACCAGCGTTAATTGTTACACTCATAGGGGTAGAAGCAGGTAGAAGTACACCGTCTAATGCAGCACGGAAATGTCCTGTAGCAACAGAGGTTATGGTTATATCACCATGATAGTTACCACTACGTTTTACTAATGCGTGAGCACTATTGACCGTAAATATCGCATGATGGGTAACATCACCGTCAATAGTCCAGTACGAACCAAACGGTGTAGCTGTTTGGATAAACGTAACATGAGTGAATGGCTGGATATCATAGTGGGACTTACCACCGAATGCCTGAGCATCATCACTATAACCCTGCACTCTACATACAAGACTTGAACCATTAACTACCTTAAACTCAGTACCTAGGGGCTGAATACCACGAGGAACGGTAACAGTCGAAGGTGTATTGATGTTAGGGATGAATAGCTCTAGGTAACTTGCCATCTCTGCTTCTGTCGGGAAGTAATCCACAGGAGTTAGAGTAGTGATATTAGATGCCAATAGATAACCTGACATACCAGTACCGCCTGAAGTACCACTCGTATGGTGAATACGGTTTACGTTATCACCTGCACCCGTCTTATAAGGGAATGTAAAGGCATGAACGCCATCTATATAAACCTGTAGGTCAGTAGAAGCAGGAGCTAGGAAGCAAGCAACTTTCAACATCTGAGATACTGGAGCAAGAGCAGTTTGAGCGTCTGAACCATTAGATACATTAACCTGACTACCTGTGTGGTCAAAGGCCATTAGGAACCGACCACGGCCACCGTGGAAGTCACCATTAAACTCAATGTAGTGATATATCTTCCCTGATTCTGGTAGCCAATCAAAGTCCCAACGGAAACCATTGTCACTCATAACAACAGTTTCAGCTGTTGTTAAACTTCTGATAGCACCGCTCACCGTACCAGAAGATGTATCATTGATATGTAGTAGACGAGAGAAACCGCCATAACCATCTACTGTTTGCACAGGAAGTGTAACATCAGAGTGAGAAATCCAACCAAACGTATCTAATTGGCCATCATCCACTTGTGAGAAGTAACCTGTATCAACTAGTGAACGCTCAGTTTGGAAGTTAGAAGTTTTAATCGCATTCCAACCTAAACCGTTTGACCAGATAGGTGCATTACCTCGCTGCTTATCTAGTGCAATAGCACCAGCGGGATTAACAGCAGCCGTTGTAATGTTGCCACTAACACGAGGTAGCATTACACCACGATAGTTAGAGTCAACTTGCATCACTACATTAGCGTCACGCATAGGCTCCGTAGAGACAACATCGAAACTCCACTCGAATATAGCATCACCATTAGCAAACCCACCTGCTACATGGTTCAACGTGATATTAGCTTCACCACTGTCGCGCATCTCTTCAGTTACATCAAACGAGAACTCGTTCTCATATAACTTAGAGCCACCTGTCTGAACTATAGAACCAACAACAGTGCCGTCAGGTAGTCGAGCTTCCCATGTAGCACCAAAGATTGAGTAGATACGAAGCTTAGTTTTAATACTAGTATTGGTATCTACACCTTGGTAGTTAAAGGTAAGTTGTGCATCCGCATCCTCAGGACTTACACAGTAGTTACCTAATGCGGAGTACTCGAATCGCTGCCATATACCCGAACCTGTAGAGGTATCAGTAATCGTAAGAACTACAGGATTGATAGGGTTAGTATCCTCGGTAATAACTGGATAAGTAAGGGCTGCTGCGAATGGGTCAGATACACCAACACTCCACGAACCATACTCACCACCCGTAAAGCTTACACCATCATTCTCAAACTGACCTACAATCTGGTCACCAGCATAAATATCAACAGTACTCTTAGAGAAGTCGATAGAACATGCAGTGTCTAAGTCGTGGATACTCTTAGCTGTCATACCATCAGTAGTACCACTGTTAATACCTAAGGCTTCCCACTTAGTAACATCTACTTCTTCTAACACATCTTGGGTCAAAGTATCGGTATAGTTAAGGATATCGAAAGTAGCATCTGAGCCATAAGGTACAGGGAAGTTATTAACCATAGTCCAGTTAATATCGAAATCCACACCAATCAATACTTGGAAACGTATAGCGTCACCTACAGTAGTTGAATCACGTAGAATACGGTATTTAGCGGGAACACTAGCAACAGGGTATTCAGCTACACGAGATAAGATATTAATCGTACCATCCCACTGAGATGTACCACGAGTAGCAAACATTTTGACGTTACACTCAAGTACAAATCCATGCGCAGGTGCTACACCGTATATTATGATATGTGCTGCTGCACCACCCAGTACTACAGGCGATTGAGCATCCCAAGTAACTAAGTCCAACCACTCATTTGCAGGGTTCAGTGTTTTAGTGACAACTTCGTGACCACTACCACCGCCACCAGTTGTAATAGCTTCCCAAGCATTGTCTTTACGACCATAGGTTAGGCCATCGGTAGGAGCGTCACCATATAGATTAGCACCAAAGAAAGCGTGACCAATCCAACCTGACGCTTCAATAGGTGAACTATTAGTAATGAACTGGAAACCAGTATGAGACAGGTCAACTTTAACTTTTAAATGACCTTCAGCAGTAGTAGGTACTTTTAAGTTACCGAGGCTGTATTTGTTAATCTCAACTACAACGCTTTGGTCAATACCAGCCGCTAAGTCAATCTCACCAAAGAATAGCTCTACTTTGAAGAAACTACCTCGACCCAACATCACATTACCAGATAGTTGACGCATTACATAAATA
>JACSEJ010000009.1_pt1 | contig 21730 bp, 10 predicted proteins | sample 8225461 | NCBI WGS metagenome assembly JACSEJ01 (sample SAMN15704941, study PRJNA253121) | viral metagenome | isolation source: viral RNA from sea star tissue | host: Pycnopodia helianthoides | place: USA:Seattle Aquarium | collected 2013 | reverse complement strand
GTGCAGTTCCTCTGCATCCAGCAGGAATTGAACCCGCGAGTTCGCCAATTATGAGTTGGGTGCTTTAACCATTCAGCCATGGATGCTGGATAAAGATCATAAACATACTCATTAATATGGAGTATAGGCTCGGATCTGAAATTGGGTAGTTCGGGACCCACATTCTCTTATATTTGATTCATGTCAAGTATTATCAATAGACATTTGACAGAGGTCCACGACCGAACAACTTGTTCGAAAGTTGGTTGGGAGTTAGTCGTTGATCTTGCTTTGATCCCCTGTCAGACCGACCCACATACAAACGTGAGTTCGTTGACCTAGAAGAAATGACCATAGATAGAGACAATTGGTTTGTTTTTCCAGGGCGGACGTAGCCAAGTGGACCAAGGCAGTGGATTGTGAATCCACCACACGCGGGTTCAATCCCCGTCGTTCGCCCATAAAATAAGAGAAAAAACAGAATCCGATTCTTTTTTTATTTTCATTGAAATATGAAAATAAATTCTATCTATGTAATGTATGAACGGACGGAAACCCGGATCTTCTTCGTAGGAAACATGAGCCCTTTATCGGACTTGAACCGATGACTTACGCCTTACCATGGCGTTACTCTACCGCTGAGTTAAAAGGGCCTCCCCCCCATCATTAGTAATGAGTGAGTCTACTACGATATATGGACAACAAACAAATTGGATGCACATGATCCATATATCTTTAAACTGTAGAAAATTCGAACAAATAAGGAAAAGGAATATGTTCCCGAATAGAATCTATTACAAACCTAAGAAGATCAATGGTTGTAAGGAAACCCCTTCTATTTTTAAAGATGGCGATTATATTAAACCAATTCTTTTCTTTCTTAATCCAAGATTGGTTCAATATAATCCTTCTACATTTTGTAGAAGACATTATTTTACCAGGTGTAAACATTATTTCTGTAGAAGATTAGAAAATAAAAACCTAGAGTCAATAGAATCCTTTGTTCTCTCTTGGAACAAGAATTAAGGAATTCCGGAATTTGGATTCAAATGTGGAAGGAAGGAAAGAAGTGACGGAATATCTGTCAATGGGATTGTGGCGTGTATAGTTTAGTTATAAAAGTGAGTGTGATTCGTTACATTATCAACTCAAATAGTTAAAGGATATTTGAAATGGATCTCTGATCCATCCAAAGCTCTATCTATTTTTATTAGTATATATGAGCAAACCCTCTCTGGGTGGATTCTTGATTTTGTAGTATATATGGAAGTTTATGAATGAACAAAAAATAAGGATAGGAAACCAATAAGAATATATTTAATAATTATGGCCATATTATTGACAACTTCCGGGGAACTTTCATATTATTCTAATTGACGGCCCCTATCGTCTAGTGGACCAGGACATCTCTCTTTCAAGGAGGCAGCGGGGATTCGACTTCCCCTAGGGGTACCATGAAATAGAATACCCATTCGTTCGATATCTTAACCTATTTCAATTACTTTCTTGTTTCTGGGTCGATGCCCGAGTGGTTAATGAGGACGGACTGTAAATCCGTTGGCGATATGCCTACGCTGGTTCAAATCCAGCTCGACCCAACCAATATCATCAATACCAATCTATCGGTATTATATATTCATGCCAATCATGGATGAAAAGATTATTGGTTATTGAACCCTCCCCCCCCTCCTCGATATCTATATCTATTCATATCATATGGATATGTGCCCAATTACATATAAATTGATACTTTCAAAAATGAAAGAGAAGGATAAGATCTTTAATCGACCTAGCGCTCACGTAATCTATACGATCTATCTAGCACCTACCATAAAATAAATATGATCCAATAGTAAATGAATTGTACTGTATTGGGATTGTAGTTCAATTGGTTAGAGTACCGCCCTGTCAAGACGGAAGTTGCGGGTTCGAGCCCCGTCAGTCCCGATCCAATAAGTTAATAAATTCAGCTCTTAATCTCCGTAGAAGAGTTAAAAAGAGAATAGGGTTTAATCTAGTAGATATACTAGATATACTAGATATACTATATAGTATATCTATCCATTAGATACATTTACCAGATCGATAATTCAGTTTGGTAAAAGATCCTTTTTCCGGGAAGGAGAAAATTATCGTATAAAAAACACGAGAAGATCAATAGATTTTAGGGTGACACAGCAAAGAATGTTAGGGTTACACAGAGGTAGTCCTCCTAAGTCAGAATCCCGCGGAGATCCCTATAGATAATTCCCAATGATTTACAACAGTATATCTTCCTTCTGTTCTAAGGATATTGTGACTATTTAATGCTAATACTTCTTTTTCGTGATTGATAGCCAGTGGATTTCCAGACATTCTATTGTATTTCCAAGAATGATCATGTCAGGATCTGGACGGGCTATCTGAATAGTCTTTCTCATTCCAGGGTCATGGGTAGACCTATGGATCAAATTGAAATGATTATACTTCTATATCATCACCGGACCGGATAGGTTTAATATTAAATCTAAACCGTGGAGATCCATACCTCTCATGTCTGACGAACGTCTTCTGGGGTAACAGAAGGTTATTATTCGTACGAATCCTATTCTTTGGAAATGATACAGACATGTGTTGATCGGAATGTTTTATGATGCGCGTAAGTTTTTACTATTAGTCTTATCAAAAGTGATCATATTATGATATACTATTTCCATCGAAGAATTCATTCAATCCGTTAGTTAGATTCCGTTACTCGAACCAATTCTATTGATTCAATCAGATCTATTTCATGGATCTTGAAAGATTCATATCTATGAGATAAAATCTCGAGCTATTTTAGAAAAAGTAAAAATAAGGAGATCATGGAAGTAAATAACCTTGGATTTGTTGCTATTGTATTGTTCGTTGGATTTCCTACTGCTTTTCTATTTATCCCTTACGCCAAAAAGAATGCTTGAAGCACTGCAAGCAGTGAAAGCAATTTCTTTATATTAAAATGGAGTGATTACTGATCACTAGATAGATCCAAATGATCTGAATCATAAGTATAAAATAGGTTATGGGATCTTATTATATTAAAATATTTTATTATACTACAATACAGGGTAGGGATTGCTTTTTCATTTATTTTGAAAAGAAAAAGAAAAAAGAAGTAGTACGAAGGAAAAGACTATCTAACCTTTTCTTTTGTACTACTTCTTTTTCTACACCCATATATGGATAAATAGATCTTAATAGTACTTGTTCATATATGGTAAATTTAGGATGAAGGACCTCGACTTATGTCCCATATTTTTCTGAGATCGGAATTCATATCAGATCCGATCAATTTGGAACCATCCGATAAAACATGGACTATTTTTCTTCCTACTAAGAAAGAGAAGAGAGATCGTTCTTCAGTGGGAGAAACGAGATTAGAAACTCATTCTAAAAAATAAATAATTCATTAAAACTTGTTAGAGATAATTGGATTTTTTTAGTAAAATGATAATGATAAGGAATTATGCATCTTACGAGGATAAAGAGGAAATAATTCCACGGAAAGAGTCTTTCAATCAATTTGGTTGGAAAGAAGATTCAATATTATTGGATCTTTATAGAATAGAACAGGATATATTATCATGCATGATCTGGAAGGAAAACAATAATTGATTCTTAAGCATTCATGATCTGGGGGGAAAACAATAATTGATTCTTAAGCATTACCATTATAGCCCACTTCTCCCCCATACTACGAGTGAAAGGGAAAATGTAAAAACTACCATTAAAGCAGCCCAAGTTATACCGACTATATCCATACGGATCATGTTCTCTAAAAAATAATGATTTCATTATCGAGATGATAAGGGAACTATTAACGATAGTGCAAAGTTGAAGTGAAAATGGTCCACCTTTGCATTCTGAACGTTACTGACGTTCAAGCTGATATGAGAGATCAATAAATCCGTTTGATCATTGACCAACGAGTTACTATAACTAACTCGAGGGTCGTACATTCACGACGGAATCGAGATCAAATGCATGCGACTCACTATATTGGTAATATGTACCAATATGTCTCCAGAAGTTCTGCAATGGAAATAAAGACTTTTCGTTTCGTTCCATTTACTCACCTCAACAAGGCGACACCCGGATTCGAACTGGGGATGGAGGATTTGCAGTCCTCTGCCTTACCGCTTGGCTATGTCGCCGAGATATGGGAATGCCGTGGACAGATCGAATCATTCGTCCGTCCTTTAAGTATAGTATGAGATGTATACTAAAGTCAACCATAAAGGAAATGGATCTAATTTGTTCTCCGTCTTTCAATCTTACTATTTTCATTAGGAAATTTTCTATGCGAGATGCACTTTTAAGAATGGTTTGATTTGTTTGTTCATAGCTCCATTACACGTGATTGGATGAAAGTATAAAAGTACCTCTTCTTTCCTTATTTATTCCTTTTTTTCTTCTTATTGGAGAAATATATCTGGATACGGGTAGAATTTCACGGGATATAGTGAACACTTAATATAAATTCGAATATTTTTTGTCGGATTGATCTATATGGATCAATCGGGAATAATTGAATAGATTTTTTTACGGATGGGAAACTTCCAATGCGATTAAATGAAAATGAGGGAGCGTTTACAATCCCCGAATTTGGTAAGATACAATTTGAAGGATTTTGTCGTTTCATCGGTCAAGGCTTGATGGAAGAACTTCATAATTTTCCGAAAATTGAAGATACAGATAAAGAAATTGAATTCAGGCTTTTTGCTAATGAATATGAATTAGCAGAACCTTTCATCAAAGAGAGAGATGCTGTATATCAGTCCCTTACATATTACTCTGAATTATATGTACCAGCAAAATTGATTCAAAGGAATAGTAGGAAGATACAGAAACAAACTGTATTTCTCGGAAATATTCCTTTAATGAATTCCCATGGAACATTTGTAGTAAATGGAATTTACAGAGTCGTGGTGAATCAAATATTAATAAGTCCCGGTATTTATTATCGTTTGGAATTAGATCATAATAGAATAAACTATATATATACTGGCACTCTGATTTCAGATTGGGGAAGAAGATCAAAATTAGAGATCGATGGGGGAGAAAAGATATGGGCTCGTGTAAGCAGAAAACGGAAAATATCTATTTCAGTTCTATTATCAGCTATGGGTTTAAACCTCCAAGATATTCTGGACAATACTCGCTATCCCGAAATATTTTTATTTTTACTGAAGACGAAGGGGAGGCAGAAGCGGGAGGAATATCTCTGGTCGAGGGAAAATGCCATTCTGGAGTTTTATAAAAGACTATACTGTATAAGTGGCGATGTGGTATTTTCCGAGTCTCTATGTAAAGAATTGCAGGAAAAATTTTTCCGACAAAGATGTGAATTGGGAAAGATTGGCCGACGAAATCCGAACCAAAAACTAAACCTTGATATACCCGAGAACGAGATTTTTTCATTACCACAAGATGTATTGGCTGCTGTGGATTACCTTATCGGAGTTAAAATGGGAATGGGCACACTCGATGATATTGATCATCTCAGGAATCAACGTATTCGTTCTGTAGCAGATTTATTACAGAATCAATTCAGATTAGCTCTAGGTCGTTTGGAAGATGCAGTTCGAAGAACTATACACAGAGCAACCAAGCGTAGATCAACTCCTCAGAACTTGGTAACTTCAACTATAATTAAAAACACTTTTCAAGATTTTTTTGGTTCACACCCCTTATCCCAATTTTTGGATCAAACAAATCCATTGACGGAAATAGCTCATGGGCTAAAATTGAGCCATTTAGGCCCTGGGGGCTTAACAGAGCGAACTGCTAGTTTTCGGACACGGGATATTCATCCCAGTTATTACGGGCGTATTTGTCCAATCGATACGTCCGAAGGAATGAATGCTGGACTTGTTGCATCATTATCTATTCATGCAAAGATTGGTCATTACGGTTCTTTACAAAGTCCATTCTATAAGATCTCTGAGAGATCGAGAGAAGAAAATATGGTTTATCTATTACCGGGAGAAGATGAGGATGAATACTATCGGATAGCTACGGGAAATTCTTTGGCGTTAAATCAAGGGATTCAAGAGGAACAAATTACTCCAGCTCGATACCGACAAGAATTTATAGTTATTGCATGGGAACAAATCCATTTCAGAAGTATTTTTCCTTTCCAATATTTTTCCGTTGGAGTTTCCCTTATTCCTTTTCTCGAACATAATGATGCAAATCGTGCTCTAATGGGTTCTAATATGCAGCGTCAAACAGTTCCACTTTTTCGACCCGAGAAGTGCATTGTCGGAACTGGGTTGGAAGGTCAAGCAGCTCTAGATTCAGGAAGTGTAGCTATAGCTACACAAGAGGGAAGGATCGAGTATATCGATGCTGTAAATATAACTTCATCGGTTAATGGAGACATTGTACGAACAGAATCGGTTATGTATCAACGTTCTAATACCAATACTTGTACGCATCAAAAACCTCAAGTTCGTCAAAGGGAATGTGTAAGGAAGGGACAAATTCTGGCTGACGGTGCGGCTACGGTAGGGGGAGAACTCTCTTTGGGAAAAAACGTCTTAGTAGCTTATATGCCATGGGAAGGATACAATTTCGAAGACGCAATACTCATTAGTGAGCGTCTGGTATATGAAGATATTTATACCTCTTTCCATATCGCAAGATACAGGATTGAAATCTGTATGACGAGCCAGGGTCCTGAAAGAATCACTAGAGAAATACCTCATTTAGATGCTCATTCACTTCGTCATTTGGACGAAAATGGTCTTGTAATGCTAGGATCTTGGATAGAAACAGGTGATGTTTTGGTAGGTAAATTAACGCCTCAAACAACAGAAGAATCATTATGTTCTCCGGAAGGACGATTATTACAAACCATATTTGGTATTGAGGTATCCACTGCCAGAGAAAATTGTCTCAGAACACCTATAGGTGGAAGAGGTCGAGTTATTGATGTGAGATGGATCAATAGAGTAGATGATTCCGGTGATAATGCGGAAACAGTCCACGTATATATATCACAAAAACGTAAGATACAAGTGGGTGATAAAGTAGCTGGAAGGCATGGTAATAAAGGTATTATTTCAATAATTTTGCCCAGACAAGATATGCCCTATTTGCAAAATGGAATACCTGTTGATATGGTATTGAATCCATTAGGGGTACCTTCACGAATGAATGTAGGACAGATCTTTGAATGTTTGCCCGGTTTAGCAGGAAATCTGATGAACAAACATTATAGAATAACACCTTTTGACGAAAGATATGAGCGAGAAGCTTCGAGAAAACTAGTGTTTCCTGAGCTTTATAAAGCTAGCGAACAAACAGCAAATCCATGGGTATTCGAACCGGATCATCCTGGAAAACATAGATTAATCGATGGAAGAACAGGAGATGTTTTTGAACAACCTGTTACAATAGGAAAAGCTTATATGTCGAAATTGAGTCATCAAGTTGATGATAAAATACATGCACGTTCGAGTGGACCTTATGCACGGGTTACACAACAACCTCTTAGAGGAAAATCCAAACGAGGGGGGCAACGAGTAGGAGAAATGGAAGTTTGGGCTCTAGAAGGTTTTGGTGTTGCTTATATTTTACAAGAGATGCTTACTCTCAAATCTGACCATATTAGAACTCGTAATGAAGTACTTGGTGCCATTCTCACTGGAAGGCCAATACCTAAACCTGACACTGCTCCAGAATCTTTCCGATTGCTCATTCGAGAATTACGATCTTTAGCTCTAGAATCGAATCATGCTATTATATCTGAGAAAGACTTTCAGATAGATAGGGAGGAAGTTTGATCAGAATGAATCAAGATCTTTTATGATTGACCAGAATAAACATCAACAACTTCGAATTGGATTAGCTTCTCCCGAACAGATTTGTGCTTGGTCCAAAAAAATTTTACCTAATGGCGAGATAGTTGGACAGGTGACTAAACCCTATACTCTACATTATGAAACTAATAAACCAGAAAGAGATGGATCGTTTTGTGAAAGAATCTTTGGACCTATAAAAAGTAGAGTTTGTGCTTGTGGAAATTCTCCAGGGATTGGAAATGAAAAGATAGACTCAAAATTTTGTACACAATGTGGAGTTGAATTTGTTGATTCTCGAATTCGAAGATATCGAATGGGATACATTAAACTGGCATGTCCAGTGGTTCACGTATGGTATTTGAAACGCCTTCCCAGTTATATTGCGAATCTATTAGCTAAAACTCGGAAAGAATTAGAAGGCCCAGTATACTGCGATGTGTGACTTGATCACAAGTTCCGATCATACAGATCCATAATAAGGAACTGTCATCCTATTCAATCTCATTGGGATGCCTTTAGCTCTGACATGTCCCTCCGGAGGAGTAGCATGAAGCTCAGAATTATAAGCATCTTGAAGAGATGTTGAGAAAGAGGAATTAGTCCAGGGTTTTTATATTCTGTATCAATTTGCTAATTGAACTTCGTGAAAACACTTCTTTTATATAATGGAATTCGAAAGTAATTCTCTTTCATTTGGGTTATCCCTGAATAAGAGGTATTCCGGACCGAAGATATGGCTATAGGAGTCTATTCATCGCACATATGCTTCGATCGATAGATAGTGTTGTAACCATCGAAGTGGAGCAAGCAGGAACCTAAAGGATCAAATGGAACGAGATAAAGACAAGTAAATCCCTAATTGAAGGTCTTTTAAAAAAGAAATTTATTGTTCGGAAGGGAGGAGACTGCTCAATAATTCCATATCTATGTTGTAGAATCGTAAAGGAATACTCAATTGAACCTGGAACTTGAGCAGAGAGTAGCGGTCTCTTTTCAGAGCGAAAAATAATTTTTCGCATACTTTTTAGTTACTTGAGCCGGATGAGAGGAAACTTTCATGTCCGATCCTGAGGGGGGGAAATCTTAGAATAACCTATCCAAATCTTTTTCTTGCTAAGCCCATAGCTAACAAACCAACTTTATTGAGATCACGGGGTACATTCAATTATGAGATTCAATCCTGGAAAGATATTATTCCTCATTACCTCTCTGTTCGTTCTCATTACCTCTTTGCTCGAGGTTCTGGAACATTTGAAGAGAGAGAAATAGCTACTGGGGGAGATGCTATCAGGGAACAGCTAACTGGTCTGGATCTGCAAATGATTATAGATCGTTCACATATGGAATGGAAGAACTTGGTTGAATTGAAATGGAATAAATTGGAGGAGGATCAAGAATCTACTGTGGATGGATGGGAGGATGAAAAAATTCGAAGAAGAAAGGATTTTCTAGTTGGACGCATAAAATTGGCTAAACATTTTCTCCGAACAAATATAGAACCAAAATGGATGGTTTTATGCCTATTACCAGTTCTTCCTCCCGAACCGAGGCCAATCGTTCAATTAGGTGAAGGTGGACTGATTACTTCGTCAGATCTAAATGAACTTTATCGAAGAGTTATCAATCGGAATAATACTCTTACCAATTTATTAGCAAGAAGTGGATCTGAGTCATTTGTTATTTGTCAAAAAAAATTGATCCAAGAAGCCGTAGATGCACTTCTCGATAATGGCATCTGTGGACAACCACTGAAAGACAGTCATGATAGGCCTTATAAATCGTTCTCAGATGTGATCGAAGGCAAAGAGGGAAGATTTCGGGAAAATTTACTAGGGAAACGAGTTGATTATTCAGGTCGTTCCGTTATTGTGGTGGGTCCCTTTCTACCATTGTATCAATGTGGATTACCCTCAGAAATAGCAATAGAGCTTTTTCAAGCATTTGTAATTCGTAGTCTCATTGGACGACATATTGCTCCCAACCTAAGAGCTGCTAAAAGTATGATTCAAGATAAGGGACCCATTGTATGGGAAGTACTTCAAGAGGTTATGCAAGGACATCCCGTATTGTTGAATCGAGCACCTACCTTACACAGATTAGGAATACAAGCGTTTCAACCTATTTTAGTAGAAGGACGTGCCATTCGTTTACACCCATCGGTTTGTGGAGGATTTAATGCGGACTTCGACGGAGATCAGATGGCTGTCCATTTACCTTTATCTCTGGAAGCTAGAGCAGAAGCTCGTTTACTCATGTTTTCTGAGACAAATCTTTTGTCTCCAGCTATCGGAGATCCTATTTCTATACCGACTCAAGATATGCTTCTTGGACTTTATATATCGACGGTCGAAAATAATAAAGGTATTTATGGAAATAGGTACCACCCGTATCACTCGGAAAAGAAAAGGTTTTCCTGTAAGAAACCTTCCTTTTATAGTTATGATGATGTGCTCAGAGCTTATCGGCAGAAACGAATTGACTTATACAGCCCCTTATGGCTTCGGTGGGAGGAAGTGGATTTACGTATCATTACCTCCGTAAACCAAGAAGCCCCTATCGAAGTTCAATACGAATCTTTGGGTATCTTCCACGAAATCCATGAACATTTTCGAATAAGAAAAGGTAGAAGAGGGGAAATCCTTAATATATATATTCGAACAACTGTTGGTCGTACTCGTTTCAATCGAGAAATGGAAGAAGCCATACAAGGTTTTGCCCGTTTTGAACACCCAAATAAATCACTACCAACTCTCAGGATCTAATGCTATTTATCTTATGATCTTTTTATTAGTGCAGATATAGAGATCGAGGAAGCCTTCGAATAACCGGCTTGAACCCATTGCTTAATTCTGCTCATTAAAATATGGAGATTTTTCCTTATGAAGAAACGAACCAAATTGCCCTTTGATAATTTGCCCTTTTATAATAAAGTGATGGATAAAACTGCCATTAAAAAGCTTATTAGCAGATTAATAGATCACTTCGGAATGACATATACATCACATATCTTGGATCAACTCAAGACTTCAGGTTTTCAACAAGCTACTGATACAGCTATTTCATTAGGAATTGATGATCTTTTAACAGCACCTTCCAAAGGATGGCTTGTCCAAGATGCGGAGCAACAAGGTTCTATTTCGGAGAAACATAATCATTATGGGAATGTACATGCAGTGGAAAAATTACGTCAATCGATTGAGATATGGTATGCTACAAGTGAATATTTGAGAAAGGAAATGAATCCTAATTTTAGCATGACTGATCCCTTAAATCCAGTACATATGATGTCTTTCTCAGGAGCTAGGGGAAGTACATCTCAGGTTCACCAATTAGTAGGTATGAGAGGATTAATGTCAGATCCTCAAGGACAAATCATTGATCTACCCATTCGAAGGAATTTACGCGAAGGGCTCTCTTTAACGGAATATATTATTTCCTGTTATGGGGCTCGTAAAGGAGTTGTGGATACTGCTGTACGAACAGCAGATGCTGGATACCTCACACGTAGACTCGTTGAAGTGGTTCAACACATTGTAGTACGTAGAAAAGATTGTGGCACTATCCAAGGTATTTTCGTAAGTCCCATTCGAGGTCGAGAGAGGGACAGAAATGAAATTGTTGTACGAACACAAATACTGATTGGCCGTGTGCTAGCAGACGATTTATATATAAATAGGAGATGCATTGCCACGCGCAATCAGGATATCGGGGTTGGACTTGCCAATCAATTAATAAATCTTCGAACACAACCAATATATATACGAACCCCCTTTACTTGCAAGAGTATATCTCGGATTTGTCAATTATGTTATGGTCGGAGTACTACTCACAGTCACTTGATCGAATTAGGAGAAGCAGTAGGTATTATTGCAGGCCAATCCATTGGGGAACCAGGAACTCAACTAACACTAAGGACTTTTCATACCGGGGGGGTATTTACTGGTGATATTGCAGAACATATACGAGCCCCTTTCAATGGAAAGATTGAATTCAATAAGAATTTGGCTTATCCTACACGTACATGTAATGGACACCCTGCTTATCTATGTCATAATAACTTATCCATCACTATTGATGGTAAGGATCAAGTACAGAACTTAACCATTCCACCACAAAGTTTGCTTTTGGTTCAGAATGATCAATATGTTGAATCGGAACAAATTATTGCCGAGGTTCGTACTAGAACATCTTCCTTCAAGGAAAAAGTTCGCAAAAATATATATTCTGACCTAGAAGGAGAAATGCACTGGAGTACCAATGTGTATCATGCACCTGAATATGCACACGGTAATGTTCATTCTATACGCAGGACGGGTTATTTATGGATATTATCGGGAGGTATATACGGATCCGGTGTAGTACCCTTCCCATTTCATAAGCATCAGGATCAAGTAGATGTTCAACTTTTTGTTGCCAAACATCAATCACTTTCCGATTCTTACGTGGATCAAGTGGAACATAGATCGGGTGACTCAAACTGCTATGGGAAGGAAGAACAAATCTTCAGTTATTCAGAAACTGATCGGACAATATTCAACGAGCATCAAGACTCTATTTATGTAACCTTTTCCCCTAAGAATTACAATATTAAGGGGAAAAAACAAATGAATCGATTCATCGTCCCGTTGCAGTGTGATAAAGAATGGGGAAAAAGAATAAGACCTTGTCCTGATCCGATTCTTAGAATACCCAAAAGTGGTATTCTACAGAGAAATTCCGTCTTTGGATATTCTAACGTAGAATATGGAATACCTGATGGACCGGATATGACAACACCCTTTTCCCTAGATTTTTCGAGGGAAGGGGACAATTTGCAGATTCAAGTTAGCAATTCTATTTCGTACGAAGATGGTGAACGAATCCAAGTAACAAGTATTCCATTGGTTCGAATTTGTCTAGGATTTGATTGGGAACAAATAGATTCTATAGAATCTGGGGCTTATGCTTCTCTTACTTCAGTCAAAACAAATAAGATCGTTAGCAATATGATCCAAATTAGCTTGATGAAATACCCCCCTTTTTTCATGGGGAGAAGGGGCAATAAAACAAGTTCAAATTTGATGTGTCATAACAAATTGTACCACACTAATCTTTTCTCTTCCAATGGAGAGAGTCAATTAATTAATAAGCATCAAGGAACTATTTGTTCATTATCTAATGGGGGGGAAGACAGTGGATCTTTTATGGTTCTATCACCATCCGACTGTTTTCGAATTGTTCTATTCAATTATTCAAAATGTTATGATACGGTAAATAAATCAAATAGAGAGGATCCTATGAGGAAAATCATTGAATTTTCGGGTCTCTTGGGTCATTTACATAGTATCACCAACCGTTTCCCATCCTCCCATTTTCTAACTTATAATAAAGTCTTGTCAAAGAAACATTCCATTTTCCACAAGTATTTCAATACTTTTAAAGTACCTAAATACTATTTTATGGACGAAAATACGAGAATTTCTCATTTCGATCCGTGTAGGAACATCATCTCCAATCTCTTGGGTCCAAATTGGTGCTCTTCTTCATCCAAATTCTGCGAAAAAACATTTCCAGTAGTTAGTCCTGGACAATTTATGCCTGAAAGTGTATGTTTATCCGAGCATGAACCACTCCCCGAATCTGGTCAAATTATAGCAGTTGATGAGGAATCTTTAGTCATTAGATCAGCTAAACCCTATTTGGCTACTCGAAAAGCGACTGTTCATGGTCATTATGGAGAATTTCTTGACAAAGGAGATACATTAATAACATTGATATATGAAAGGTTAAAATCCAGTGATATAATTCAAGGTCTTCCTAAAGTTGAACAATTGTCAGAAGCCCGTTTGAATAATTCAATATCAATTAATCTGAAAGAAAGTTTTGAAAATTGGACCGGAGATATGACAAGATTTCTTGGAAGTCTTTGGGGGTTATTCATCAGTGCTAGGATAACTATGGAACAAAGTCAGATTCATTTGGTCAATCAGATTCAAAAGGTTTACCAATCCCAAGGGGTACGAATTTGTGATAAGCATATAGAGATTATTGTACGCCAAATGACATCGAAAGTATTAATTTCAGAAGATGGAACGGCTAATGTTTTTTCACCCGGGGAACTCATTGGATTATCACGAGCACAGAGAATGAATCGTGCTCTGGAAGAGGCAATCTATTATGAAACCATGTTATTGGGAATAACAAGGGCATCTCTGAATACTCAAAGTTTTATATCCGAAGCGAGTTTCCAGGAAACTGCTCGGGTTTTAGCTAAAGCTGCTCTACAAGGTCGTATCGATCGGTTGAAAGGCTTGAAGGAAAATGTTATTCTCGGGGGGATTATACCTGCCGGTACTGGACAGCATATTCGCCGTTCAGGGAAACGGAACGGAATGGATCCAAAGAATAGTAATCTATTTAGCCACAAAGTGAAAGATATTTTATTTCATCATGACAAAGTATCTTTTTTTTCCATTAAAGAAAAATATCACAATATATTAAAACAGCCATTAAAATAGTCTTGATAAATAGTATTGATAAATAGATTTATTGTTATGTTCATTAATATTCATTCTATCTATAATATAATAGGAAGTTAAATATTCTATGAGTGAGAACGTTTGTACTACGTACTAGACAGATAGGCAATCTTTGAGATGTAATCGATTCCGTTGGAATAATTAGATATTAAAGTCCATGTTATTTCGTTATTTTGGGGAGGAAAGCGAACGAGAATGAGCAAAAGATATTGGAACATTGATTTGGAAGAGATGATGGAAGCAAGAGTTCATTTAGGGCATAAAACTAGAAAATGGAATCCTAAGATGGCACCTTACATTTTTACAGAGCGTAGAGATACTCATATTATTAATCTGGCTAAAACTGCTCGTTCTTCATCAGAAGCTTGTGATTTGGCGTTTGATATAGCAGGTAGGGGAAAACAATTCCTGATAATCGGTACGAAATATCAAGCAGCTGATTTAGTAGCATCAGCTGCTACAGAAGCTCGATGTCATTATGTAAATAGAAAATGGCTTGGTGGTATGTTAACTAATTGGTCTACTACAGAGACGAGACCTCAGAAGTTCAAGGATTTAAAAAAAGAAAAAGATACGGGACGATTCAATCGACTTCCAAAGAAAGAAGCAGCAATGCTCAAGAGACAATTGGACCAATTGCAGAAATATCTAGGTGGGATTAGATACATGACGAGCTTACCCGATATTGCAATAATTACCAATCAACGAGAAGAATCCATTGCTCTTGGGGAATGTAGAACTTTGGGTATTCCGACAATTTGCTTAGTTGATACAGATTGTGATCCAGATCTCGTAGATATCCCAATTCCAGCCAATGATGATGGTATAGCTTCAATCCAATTGATCCTGAACAGATCAACGTCAGCAATTTGCGAAGGAAGGTCATTAAGGTAATTCTAGCTATATGAAGGGGTAATAGATAGTTAATTAGTAATAATAATAAAATAGAAAAAAAAGGGGGAGGAGAACCTGAGGATTTACTGAGTTGGATGCTATTCCATCTAAGATCTTGTAAGAGATAATTTCATTTATTGATTTGGTTGGCTGCTCTAAATTGAAAAAGATTCTTAATGGAATATAGAATAACCATTTTATTATCTCGTGGCATCAAAAATTCTGATGAGAGTAAAATAATTGAGGAATCCCTCATTCGACAAAAATCATTTCTTTTCTTCTTTAAGTTAATCTTTACAAGGGGGTAATATGGATATGGATATCGTACGATCTCCTATTAGCACACTGAATCATATCTATGAGATATCCGGTGTGGAGGTGGGTCAACATTTTTATTGGCAAATAGGGGGGTTTCAAGTTCATGCACAGGTACTTATAACTTCTTGGGTTGTAATTGCTGTCTTATCAGGTTCAGCTACCATAGCTGTTCGAGATCCACAAACCATTCCTACCGGTGGTCAAAATTTTGTTGAATATATTCTCGAATTTTTTCGGGACTTGACCAGAACTCAAATTGGGGAGAAAGAATATGGTCCTTGGGTTCCCTTTATTGGAACTATGTTTCTATTTATCTTTGTTTCTAACTGGTCAGGTGCTCTTCTTCCTTGGGGAATTATAAAATTACCTCAAGGGGAGTTAGCCGCACCTACAAATGATATTAATACTACGGTTGCTCTAGCTTCGCTTACGTCAGTAGCATATTTCTACGCAGGTTTTGCAAAGAGGGGGTTAGGTTATTTTGGTAAATATATTCAACCAACCCCAATACTTTTACCAATTAACATCTTAGAGGATTTTACAAAACCTTTATCACTTAGTTTTCGACTTTTTGGAAATATATTAGCCGATGAATTGGTAGTTGCCGTTCCTGTTTCTCCGGTACCTTCAATAGTTCCTATACCTGTAATGTTCTTGGGATTATTTACAAGCGGTATTCAAGCTCTGATCTTTGCAACTCTAGCCGCAGCTTATATAGGTGAATCCATGGAGGGTCATCATTAAACCACTAAAAAACTGTCCAATCAGATAGGAATTCTTTCTAAGTATCGTACCAACTCATGACTTGATATGTATGGTAGGAGCAAATCGGAATTCTTAGTAACAAAAGCTTGGCTTGGTAAGAATAGGATCAGTTAACTACTAATTTCGTCCATTAGATCTCCAGATAGAGTGGATCAGATTGGTCCATTTGTATAGAGAATGAAATAAAATAGGATCGAACAGGTTCACTAATCGGACGGAGTTGGTTGAGTAAAGAATGTACCCCAACGTAGAACGATTCAATTTTTGTTCCTAGTAAGGGGAGGATTTTTTAACACGTTTACTCTTTATATAGATATAGTTCATTTCATATATTAATCCATTTATATGGATTAAAAGCCTTATCTATTTTATGGATTAATATATCATCTATAGATGTGATATATAATTACTTATAGGCTCTTACACAATCTATTCTCTCTCCGTGATAAGAATTCATATGTCCAATAAAATGGAATCTGTATTTCAAATATTATGAAGAATAAATATTTTCATGAAGAAATATCTTCATAGGGAATAATAGGTTTCCTTATTCGTTGATATTATCACTTAGATACCATCAAGAAATCTTTTGGGTTCTTAGTTGTTCGGAAGAAATCGTTCCAAAATTTATTGGTGAACAATCAATAGATGAAACTGTTGTATTATCAACTATTTTCCAACCTTAGTAAGAGGAGATTACCATGGATCCCTTAATTTCTGCTGCTTCCGTTATTGCTGCTGGATTATCTGTAGGGCTTGCTTCTATTGGACCCGGCGTTGGTCAGGGCACTGCTGCGGGCCAAGCTGTAGAAGGTATTGCGAGACAACCAGAAGCGGAAGGTAAAATACGAGGTACCTTACTGCTAAGTTTAGCTTTTATGGAAGCTTTAACCATTTATGGGCTAGTTGTGGCCCTAGCACTTCTATTTGCAAATCCCTTTGTTTGATCTTGAAAACAAAGATCCCTACACCTCGTAATTACATTAGTATTTCTCCAATAATTTCAAGGGCTGATCCGAATAATTAGAAAAGAAATTATTTTATTTCTTCCTATACCTATACTTCGGTCATAAAGATTAATGACACGTGCGGCAGGGAAGGGAGTGGATAGGGCAAGCAATTTTTTTTTATCCTTATATGAGACCTGGGACTAAGTATCCCAAATATTATTATCCAGAACTAGATAGATAGGATCAAATAATAAAAGAACAAAATTATGTAGAACATATCCTTATCTATGAGGGGAGAGCGTATGAAAAATGTAATTGATCCTTTGATTTCCTTGAGTTATTGGCCTTCTGCTGGGGGTTTCGGGTCAAATACCAATATTTTAGAAACAAATATAATAAATCCAAGTGTGGTGCTTAGTGTACTGATCTATTTTGGAAAGGGAGTGTGTGCGAGTTTTATATTCAAATAATATGGCTGGGCCCAACCAGCTGCACTTTGGAGATAGAAAAGTGCATGATCTCAACGAATTACTTCCGAACAGGGAATAGCGAAGAACTATAGCATTTCGTAATTGATTGGGAAATGAACTCTTAGTTTATACCAACCAATGAGAGAGGACCATTAGAATGGTTAAAGCTGAACTGCTTGAAGTCTAAGCACAACTAAATGGGTATTCTTTCCACCGCTGTGTCAAGATGAGATGGATTCAAAGGCATAGTTGGAGATTGATCCGATATATAACATTCATATCAATGGAATAATCCATTTACTGAAAAATAGTCCCAATCTCCCATCCAATTTTAGTTCCAATGCTGAACCGACGACCTACACAGAAGGGAAATTATTTGATAGAACAAAAAGGAGGAGGCACAAATTAATTGGTTGAACGGAACGTATTGATTCAAATTTCATGGGAGAAGAAAAGGAGAGAAAAGGGGAAACGACAACAAAAAAAAAAAACAACTTTATTTATAATTGCAAATCCCTTTTGCCGGAAGAGCCCTTCGGAGATCTCGGTTTTTTATAGATTGATTCTAATCTTCCGTAAACGGAACGGAAAGGGCAGGCTTGGTGTTGATGAGGGAAGGGAACGTATATGTTTGTTCCTGGGGAATAAACAAAAGAACTGAGCAGGAGAGCCGAATGAATCGAAAGATTCGTGTTCGGTTTGGGAAGAGATTATGAATTCATTAAATTTGTGAATAGATAATCTACTTTCATTAAGTAATCTATTAGATAACCGTAAACAGAAAATATTGGAGACTATTCAGAATTCGGAAGAACTATGTAAAGGAGCTATCAATCAGCTCGAGAAAGCTCGGGTTCGCTTAAGGGAAGTGGAAATGATAGCGGACGAAATCCGGGTAAATGGAGACTCCCAGATAGAACGAGAGAAAGAGGATCTTCTCAAAGCTGCTTCTGATAATTTGGAACAATTAGAGGATCCCAAGAATGAGACAGTTTACTCCGAACAGCAAAGAGTAATTGACCAGATCCGACAACAAGTTTCTCGCCAAGCTTTACGAAGAGCTATAGTAACTTTGAATAGTCGTTTGAATACTAAGTTACATTTACGTACGATCGATCACAATATTGGCCTGCTTAGAGCCATGATGAACACAAATGATTAGTTAGTTGTTATAGGTCCTATTTCTCAACAGATAATTAATGAGTGCTAATGGGAAATATTCGACTCGACGAAATTAGTAGTATTATACGGAAACAGATCGAACAATATAATAACGAAGTAAGAGTTGGTAATCTTGGCACCGTACTTCAAGTAGGAGATGGCATTGCTCGTATTCATGGTCTTGATGAAGTAATGGCAGGGGAATTAGTGGAATTTGGGGATGGTACAATAGGCATTGCCCTAAATTTGGGATCGGATAATGTTGGAGCTGTATTAATGGGTGATGGCTTGATGATACAAGAAGGCAGTTCCGTTAGAGCAACAGGAAAAATTGCTCAGATACCAGTAAGTGATGCGTATTTAGGTCGTGTTGTAAATGCTCTAGCCCAACCCATTGATGGCAAGGGTCAAATTTCATCTTCCGAATTTCGACTGATTGAATCTCCCGCTCCAGGTATTATATCAAGACGTTCCGTATATGAACCCCTTCAAACGGGACTTATTGCTATTGATTCTATGATTCCTATAGGACGTGGTCAACGAGAATTAATTATTGGGGACAGACAGACTGGCAAGACAGCAGTAGCTACAGATACTATTCCTAATCAAAAGAGTCAAAATGTAATCTGTGTCTATGTAGCAATCGGTCAAAGAGCTTCTTCCGTGGCTCAGGTAGTTAATACATTTCGAGAACGTGGCGCAATGGAATATACCATTGTAGTAGCGGAAACTGCAGATTCTCCCGCTACATTACAATATCTCGCTCCTTATACAGGGGCAGCTTTGGCTGAATACTTCATGTATAAGAAACAACATGCTTCAATCATTTATGATGATCTCTCCAAACAGGCACAGGCTTATCGACAAATGTCTCTTTTATTAAGAAGACCACCTGGACGAGAAGCTTATCCGGGAGATGTTTTCTATTTGCATTCCCGTCTCTCGGAAAGAGCAGCTAAATTAAGTTCTCAGTTAGGTGAGGGGAGTCTTACGGCTCTACCAATAGTTGAGACTCAAGCTGGAGATGTTTCAGCTTATATTCCCACTAATGCAATTTCAATTACCGATGGACAAATATTTTTATCGTCTGATCTATTCAATGCCGGGATCCGACCTGCTATTAATGTGGGTATTTCCGTATCTAGAGTAGGATCCGCGGCTCAGATAAAAGCTATGAAAAAGATAGCTGGAAAATTGAAATTAGAGTTAGCTCAATTTGCAGAGTTGGAAGCCTTTGCACAATTTGCTTCCGATCTTGATAAAGCTACTCAAGATCAATTGGCAAGGGGTCAACGATTACGTGAGTTGCTCAAACAATCTCAGTCGGCTCCTTTGAAAGTAGAAGAACAAATAGCTACTATTTATACCGGAACGAATGGATACCTAGATATATTAGAGATAGCACAGGTGAGAAAATTTCTCGTTCGATTACGCGAATATTTGATAAAGAATAAACCTCAGTTTGGAGAAATTATACGTTCTACTGGTACATTTACGGAAGAAGCGGAAGCCCTTTTGGAAGAAGCTCTTAAGGAACATACTGAACTTTTTCTACTTCAAGAAAAAAAATGAATATTTTCTCATTTGGTTGGTGGGACATCAATCAGGAAAAAGAGCTGAAGAATTTGTTCCAATACATTGCACAATAATTGAGAACAATTGAAGAGTATTACGTCCAATAGGATTTGAACCTATACTGAAGGTTTAGAAGACCTCTGTCCTATCCATTAGACGATGGACGCTCTTTCTTTCTTTTTATTCACAATGAGATTAGGAAAAGAATAGAATCTATTTCACATTGAAACGGAAAATAGATTTTGAATGAATTGTTAAATTATATTATATACTCAATCACTTTATATCTACCTATTATATCTATATAGATATAATAGGTAGATATCTGTTAGCGGGTAGCGGGAATCGAACCCGCATCGTTAGCTTGGAAGGCTAGGGGTTATAGTCGACATTGATTATTCAATGCCTCTAATTCAGAACCGAACATGAGAATTTCATGTCATTCGGCTCCTTCATGGGGGATAGAGGTATGAGGTAAGAAACGGAGTATTTATATCAAATCTTTGTGAAAGGATATTTCGACTCTTTCTTCTTCTTCTTTTTTTTCTAATAAAACCCTAATTTCTTATCGTACCCATAACATCTATGTCAGTTTCTTCTCTTTTCTCCCCTTCTATCTTTTTTTTTTAGTGAAGGGCCCCGAATCGTAGAATACTTACTCACTTTCTAGATGATCCTTATAGAAAGATAAATTTTTGAAAGTTTCAAATAATCACGAATCTTTCTAATTACTTCGTTCCCTATTTCTACTGATTCCGATCCCCAGGAGAACAAATTCCACCGAGCTCGAACGAAATGCCATGTTGATAACCCAAGTAAACCAAAGTCATCGTTCTATAGCTATTCGGCTTCAACCTGGGGTCTTTCCATCCATAAGTTGAAGGTTTAGTCACGATGAAAAAATATATATCTTTGGATCCCCATAGATCTGTGATTTCTCTAATTGGAAAGATTTATATAACCTTTAAAACATTCTGTGTCGCTATCTTGGAACCAAAAATGTGTTTCTCTTTCATCATTTAAGATTCAGATTACGAGAAGGTATGCTATTCCTGAACCAAGGTATTCATAGGGGAGGTTTTTAACCTATCTGGAAATAGAGCTTTAGATGGATCATAGACCCATGTAAAAGATCCTTCAACTATTTGAGTTGATAATGTAACGAATCACACTTTTACCACTAAACTATACCCGCCACGATCCAATTGTAACATAGGAATCGATCTTTTGTCCAACCAATAGGAAGATGAGGAGCTATCAACCTCCATTGAAAG
>JACSEJ010000007.1_pt1 | contig 23139 bp, 19 predicted proteins | sample 8225461 | NCBI WGS metagenome assembly JACSEJ01 (sample SAMN15704941, study PRJNA253121) | viral metagenome | isolation source: viral RNA from sea star tissue | host: Pycnopodia helianthoides | place: USA:Seattle Aquarium | collected 2013 | reverse complement strand
CCCATAGAGGGGTTCAATGATGAGGCATCAGATCCCGAGGCCGTAGTTATTGCAGATAAAGTAATGACCGCAATGGGCGGTAGGAAAGCGTGGGATGAAACACGTTTTATTTCATGGGCTTTCTTTGGTAAACGCCGTATTCTTTGGGACAAGTTTACCGGGGACGTACGCATAGACTATCTCGATCGGGACGAAAAGCTGTTGGTAAATATTCACAGTTTGAATGGTCAGGCAAGCGTAAATGGCCAAAAGATCGATAACCAAGATACTTTGGCAAGTTATTTGAAAAAAGCCAAGAGCATTTGGATAAACGACTCGTATTGGCTCGTGATGCCATACAAGCTAAAGGATTCGGGTGTTTCTTTGTATTACATTGGAAATGATACTACTGAGGCTGGCCGGGGGGCATATGTACTCCAGCTTGCCTTTGAAAATGTAGGGGATACACCCGATAATGTATATCATGTGTGGGTAGATGAGGAGAGCAACTTAGTAACGCAATGGGCTTTCTATGCCTCTTCCGGGAATGCACATCCGGATTTTATCACACCTTGGGAGAATTATCGAAAATATGGAAATATCCTTTTGTCCGGGGGAAGGGGCAAAGGGCAGCTAACGGACATAAAAGTACTAAGCGAGATCCCAAAAGGGGCGTTTACTTCGTTGGAACCTATTAACTACAATCACTAAAAATTTAGTCAAAATGATCTCGTTCAAAAAACTGTACCTGTTCGGGTTACTGCTGTCGCTGGGCCTTTCGGCTTGGGCAGGGGATGGCTTATTTATTTTATCAAAAACCAAAATGCTGGATGGTGGTAGGGCTTCCGTATCGGAAATTTACCTGACAGCTAGTAAGATGCTGGTAAAAAATTCGGGCACTGACAACAGTTCCTTCATTTTCGATGGAACGACCGAAGTATTCACCTATATCGACAATACAAAGAAAGAATACTACCAGTTTGATAAACCTACGTTGATGCAGCTAAAGGGGCAAATCAAAATGATGGCCAAGATGATGCAACAATTTTCAGCACAAATGCCGGCAAATCAGAAACAGAAATTTGACAAGATTTTGAATCCAAACAGTAGCGATTTGATGACTTACAAGACCAATGGGAAGGATGATAAAATTGGTTCCTGGCGTACGATCGGTTATGATGGCTTGAGTGAGGACAAGAAACTGTTACAGATGAATATAGCTTCGTTCAAAACGCTGGGCGTGCAGGAAAGCCAGTTTGCCGTAATGAAGCAAATGATGGATTATTTCAAACAAAACTTGAAAGAGGTAGTTGCTTTGCTGCCATCAGGAGGTTCTTTTTCGCAGTTGGGTTTTGACGAAAACAGTCCGGTATTGAAAGCGGGCATACCTGTAAAAACCATAGCTTATAAAGAAGGAAAGCCTACCGACGAAAATTTGGTTGAGTCGGTGAAAGAACAGGCTATTCCGGACGATGAATTTAAAGTACCTGCCGGCTACAGGCAACAAAAAATCAATATGCAAAGCATGGTAAAGTAATTAGGCCTATTTACCATATTCAGGAGCAGTCTAATTTCCCCTGTCTATAAAGTTGTAATGAACCTTGTGGTGAGTAGCCGTGCTTTCATTGCCGAATAACGCCAATCCCAAGAATAAAAGTGTGAATCCTATGTTTTTTCTCATTGGTAAATAATTATAAATCAGTCAAGTCAAAAGTTTCCATAAAGGCAGTAGTGAACTGGCCGGACTTGAACACTTCATCGTCCATCAGTTTGATATGGAATGGGATCGTAGTCTTCACTCCCTCAATGACGAATTCGCTTAATGCTCTTTTCATTCTTGCCAGGGCCTCTTCCCTAGTCCGGGCCGATACGATCAGTTTGGCGATCATAGAGTCATAGTTCGGGGGGATGGTGTAGCCTGCATACACATGACTGTCTACCCGTACACCATGGCCTCCTGGCATGTGTAAATGCGTGATTTTACCGGGTGAAGGGCGGAAATCCTTAGCAGGGTCTTCGGCATTTATCCTGCATTCGATAGCATGAAGTTGTGGGAAGTAGTTTTTGCCTGAAATCCTAATGCCTGCCGCTGCTTTGATTTGCTCTTTGATCAAATCAAAACCGGTTACTTCCTCAGTAACGGGGTGTTCTACTTGGATACGCGTATTCATTTCCATGAAGTAGAAATCGCCATGTTTATCCAACAGAAACTCTACGGTACCGGCACCTTCGTATTTAATAGCTTCGGCGCCTTTGATGGCTGCTTCTCCCATTTTCTTGCGAAGATTCTCATTCATCACCTTAGCCGGGCAAGGTGTCTCTTCGGTCAATTTTTGATGTCTTCTTTGGATAGAGCAGTCCCTCTCAGAAAGGTGGCAAGCCTTGCCACGACTGTCACCAACGATTTGTATCTCTACGTGACGGGGGTCTTCGATATATTTCTCTAAGTACATGCCGTCGTTGCCAAAGGCAGCTTTTGATTCCATCCTGGCATCGTCCCATGCTTTTTGGAAACCGCTTTCTTCTTTTACTATTCTCATACCACGTCCGCCACCTCCAGCAGTGGCTTTGAGTATGACCGGGTACTTTATTTTTTTGGCGATTTTTTTTCCTTCCGCTACTGAGTCGAGGAGTCCATCTGATCCGGGGATTGTTGGTACTCCCGCTTTTTTCATCGTGTCCTTGGCACTTGCCTTATCTCCCATTCCGTTGATCATATCGGCACTGGCACCAATAAATTTGATTTTGTATTCTTCGCAGATTTTTGAGAATTCGGCGTTTTCCGAAAGGAATCCAAATCCCGGATGGATCGCATCGGCATTGGTGATTTCGGCTGCTGAAATAATAGCTTTCATATTTAGGTATGAATCCTTGCTCGGTGCTGGCCCAATGCAGACTGCCTCATCGGCAAATTTTACATGTAGGCTTTCCTTGTCTGCCGTAGAGTACACGGCTACGGTACTAATGCCCATATCACGACAAGTACGAATAATCCTGAGAGCGATCTCGCCCCTATTGGCAATTAATATTTTATTAAACACGTGTCGGTCTTTAATTCCTGAAAATCATTTAAGACGGGTCGATCAAAAACAATGGTTGGTCAAATTCTACTGGCTGGGAATCATCTACCAATACTTTCAAGATCGTTCCCGAAATTTCAGATTCGATCTCATTGAAGAGTTTCATGGCTTCTACGATACACAAGGTAGATCCTACAGATACTTTATCGCCTACATTCACGAACATAGGCGATTCCGGGTTGGCCGATCTATAGAATGTACCGATCATTGGCGATTTTATCTCTACATAATTGCCAGATGGGGTATTCCCGGCTCCTAGGGTATCGGGCACTGCCGCAGACGGGGTAGGTGCTGAAACTGCGGTTGCGGGAGCTGCTTGCGGAGCGGTAGCAACGGCGACCATTCTTTCTACAACTTGTGCCTCATTGCTCTTTTTGATTTTTATCTTAAACCCGTCAGTTTCAATATTTACTTCTTCCAGCCCTGAACTTGACAAGAACCCGATCAAATCCATAATTTCTTTTACCTTCATCTGCTAAGTGTTTATTCTTTGTTAAGCTAGTATTGAAAAATGCGTACATTCTTCAAGGATGATCAATTAGTTGGTGATGTTTAAGAGGACTATTGCCTTCCAGTTTATTTTAATGTTTTAAAATTAAGGGGACTTCATTGATATAACAATTGAGCGATCTCCATAAAAAAAGGCAAAAGTCACTTTTTTACCCTTTCTACATAGTTTCCGGTTTTGCTATCTACTTTTACTACGTCGCCTTCATTCACAAAAAGCGGTACATGGATGGTTGCCCCTGTTTCTGTAACCGCTGGTTTTGAAGCATTTGTCGCCGTATCGCCCTTCAAGCTTGGCTCGGTATAAGTGATTCCCATGATGACATGATTCGGTAACTTACAGCCAAGGATCATTTCTTCTTCAGCGTGAAAGATCACTTCTACTTCTTGTCCATCTTTCAGGAACTGCGGTGCATTGATGAGATATTCTTCTATGTTAATTTGTTCATAGGTGCTACTGTCCATAAAGTTGTAACCCATGTCATCCTTGTAAAGGAATTGGTAACTTCTCCTCTCAATCCGTGCGGTATTTACTTTATGCCCTGACGTGAAAGTATTGTCAATGACCTTTCCGGTCTTGACGTTTTTAAGTTTAGTCCTGACGAAGGCCGGGCCTTTTCCTGGTTTTACGTGCTGAAATTCGGTGATGAAATACAACCCATGGTTATATTCTATGCACATGCCATTTTTAAAGTCAGCGGTTGAAGCCATTTTTTTGTTTTTTTATGTTGTCTTATTCAGGATCGTAGGCCCATTTCAAATAAATTGATCCCCAGGTGAACCCGCCACCAAAGGCAACAAGTATTATGTTGTCGCCTTTTTTGAATTGTTTCTCATAGTCCCAGAGGCAAAGCGGAATTGTTCCGCTAGTGGTATTTCCATATTTTTCAATATTGCGCAGTACTTTATCTTCTTCCATTTCCATTCTACGGGCAGTGGCATCTATGATTCTCTTGTTGGCCTGATGGGGTACGAGCCAGGCAATATTATGGCCTGACAAGTTGTTTTTCCGCATGATCTGGATAGCTACATCAGCCATATTAGTTACCGCAAATTTGAATACTGCAGAGCCTTCTTGTGTGGCATAGTGTTTACCGGTCCGAACGGATTCTACCGTGGCAGGCATACGGCTACCCCCACCGGGCATATATAAATATCGTGCGCCTGATCCATCTGATCTTAGAATGGAATCTATTACTCCTCCTTCCTCGGTAGGCTCAAGCAACACGGTACCGCCACCGTCGCCGAAAATGATACAAGTAGTGCGATCTTTATAATTGATGATGGAAGACATTTTATCTGCCCCAATGACCAATACTTTTTTGTATTTACCCGTTTCGATAAACTGTGATCCCGTTGTCAGGGCATATAAAAAGCCTGAGCAAGCGGCCGACATATCGTAGCTGAAAGAGTTGATTGCACCAATTGCGTCTGCCACTAGGTTGGCCGTGGCGGGGAAAGGCATATCCGGGGTTACTGTGGCACAGATGATCAGGTCGATATCTTTAGGGTCGGTATTGGTTTTTTCCAGCAGGGCCTTTGACGACTTGATGCCAATAACGGAAGTGCCTTGGTTTTCACCTTTCAGAATCCTTCTTTCTTTGATGCCCGTACGGGAGGTAATCCACTCGTCACTGGTCTCCACCATGGTTTCTAATTCCTTATTCGTTAATACATAATCAGGGACATAACCATGGATACCCGTTATCGCTGCTCTTATTTTCGTCATTTGGAATGTTTATTCTCTTGAACGGGACTAGCTCATTGGCAAACAGTCAAAAAGCGTTGGCAATTTAATCAATTAATTCGCTTTTGATGGCCGGGCTATTGAAACAGTATGTGCGCATAACTGACATAAAACAGGGGAATTCTGCTTGAAAAGCAGGCCCCGTATATTTTATAAAAGTTCAAAAGAAATATTAAGACGAAACCTCTTTCTCTATCACTACTTTGCCTTTGTAGTATAATTTACCTTCGTGCCAGTAAGCCCTATGGGGCAAATGCGATTCGCCAGTGGTAGCACAGATTAGGTAGTTTTTAGCTTCTGACTTGTAGTGCGTCCTTCTTTTGTCCCTTCTTTGCTTTGACGTTTTACGTTTGGGGTGTGCCATCTTTCCTTTGTTTTAATTCTATTAAATCCTTGATACTTTGATACTTTTCAATGCGTCCCACCTTGGGTCTATCCTATCTTCTCCTTTTTTGCCGTCCGTGTTTTCATCTCCCGATGTGTAGGTCAATATTATTTCATCATCATTTTCGTCCTGAAAATCAGGGTGCAGTTTCTTCATCGGGACGGCCAAGGCAAGGCACTCATAGATATTCGGTTCTATGTTGATACTCTTCTGGGTATAAGGGATAACCAAAAGGCCGTCCCTGCTGTCGTCGGGTTCCGGGCCGTACTTCACGATCAGGTTTTCTTCAATCTCAACAGGGTAATCGAAAGGTTTCAGGCTTCTGTCGCAAATCAACCCGATCACCCCTTTAATTTTAAAATCAATGGAAAGCAGTGTGTCTTTTTTGTCCAGCATTACGGTACACTGCCCGTGGGCAGATTCGATCACTCCATCCTCAACATTTTCAAAGATACTTTCGTCAAAACCAAAACCAAGTTCATGGACCCCTAGCCCAAGCCTGAAAATATCAATTTTATATTGCGTGTTTCCTTTCATTTTTCCTTGTATATAGAATAATGGGGTCTGCAAGTTTAGATATAATATTATTAATAATTAAAATTTTACCTGGGCCTTTGAAAGGTTTTCCCGGTCTACGTGAACGTTCCGTGCCTGCATGGGGATCGGGCAAGTGATGGGGGCATCGTCCGGGGGTTAGGATAAAGGACGGTCATGTACCTGGGGCGGGAAGGGCAAATAGCAAAACGTTGTACCGGGACGGCGATACTTTAAGGGTGGCATAGGTTACCGTATGTACTATTTGAAAAACGTATCTTTGTTTTTTATTAAACCCAAAAATGGATGGAGCGCATGTTTCCTTTATTTGGATCCTTAAAGTCATATTCTGTTACAAAGTTAAAAAAGGATGCCTCCGCTGGCTTAGTGGTTGGGGTCATGTTGGTGCCACAAGGCATGGCCTATGCCATGATAGCCGGGCTTCCTCCTGTTTACGGGTTATATACTGCGATTTTACCCACTGTTCTTTATACTTTAATGGGGTCGTCTAGGCATGTGTCTGTCGGCCCCGTAGCGATGGACTCCCTTATTTTGTTGGCCGGCGTGCGTGCGGTTGCAACCGTAGGGACTGAACATTATATCATGGTTGTCGCCACGCTCACGGCCATTATCGGAATGATCCAATTGGCCATGGGTTTGTTCCGGTTGGGTTTTATTGCGAATTTCCTTTCCAGGCCAGTTATCCTTGGGTTCACCTTTGCGGCGGCAGTGGTTATTTCCATAAAACAGGTTAGGCACCTGCTAAGGATAGATCCGGAATCAACAACGGGCGTTTTTACCGAGTTTGGATATTACATCTTCCATCTTGACAGCCTTCATTGGCCAACTTTCTTGCTTTCCCTTGGTGCTTTGATTGTTTTGGTCCTTGGGAAGAGGTTTGCCCCCAAAGTACCTGCCGGCCTTCTTGTGGTGGTCCTTGGCGTCATGCTTTCCTACTTGTTGCATTTTGAAGAAATGGGGATCGGTTTGGTGGGCGCCCTGCCAAGTGGTCTCCCGGGCTTTTCCCTGCCAAACTGGGGCATCCTGCCCTTGCGGGAGATTTTGCCACTTGCTCTTACATTGGCGCTCATGGGGTTCGTCGAGATCTACTCCATAGGAAAGCGTTTGCAGTCCAAACATAAGGGGGAATATGAAATTGACCCAAACCGCGAATTAATCGGAATAGGCCTTGGCAATGTGGTTGGGTCTTTTTTTAAATCATTTCCCGCAACGGCGGGTTTTGGCCGTTCGGCGGTCAACGAATCGGCCGGCGCCCAAACCGGCGTGGCGGCCTTTTTTTCCGTGGTCGTGGTTATTTCGGCCCTATTGTTTTTAATGCCTGTGTTCCAGTATTTGCCAAATGCTTTATTGGGTGCAATAATTTTTGTCGCCGTTTTGGGGCTTGTTGATTTTGGTCTTGTGCAAAGTTTATGGAACAACGACAAATACGATTTTGCCATGCTCATGTCCTCGTTCATGGCAACGCTCGTACTGGGCATTGAATGGGGCATTGGGGCAGGGATATTATTGTCCCTCTTGGTTTTGGTCTATAAAACATCAACCCCGCACATGGCCGTGCTGGGCAAGGTGGCCGGTACGCCGTACTTTAGGAATTTGGAACGGTTCGGGGCTGCCGTGGATGTTCCTCACGTTACTGTCTTGAGGTTTGATGCGGGATTGTTCTTTGCCAATGTGGGCGCTTTAAAGCATAGGATAGAAGAATTGGTAAAGCAGAAACCCGGCATAAAGAAATTTGTGCTCGATGCCCAAAGCATTAGCGATGTGGACTCTAGTGGGATGGAAGGCCTTAGGGACGTTCTCCGGGATTTAGGCGAACGCTGCGTGGAGTTCCATATAGCGGGCATTATTGGCCCGGTCAGGGACAAGCTGTTCAAGTCCGGGCTGTCCGGGGAAATAGGCCTGAAAAATATCCATGACTGCGTTGAGGATGCGGTTGTGGATCATAGGGACAAGACCAAATTGACCTATCAAACCAATGTCGGATAGATGCCCGTGGCAGGCGTTATTGATAATCTTGGGCAGAAAAAAATGGGGGGGCTACGGCAATTAAGCCATAGCCCCCCGTTCGTTAAGAGCCCCCAGTCGGATTCGAACCAACGACCTACTGATTACAAGTCAGTTGCTCTGGCCAACTGAGCTATGGAGGCAATAAACCAAACCTTTACGTTCTGCCTTGCAGACGGCACTGGCAAAGGTAGGTAAGGTTTCCCTACCTGCAAGCGACCGTGCGAATTAATTTGCAAGTCCCCCCTAAGTGGGCGGCTGTCACTGCTCCGCATAGCCGATCAGCTTCAATTCTTCTTTCAGTTTTTCCAATTCCTCCTCTGCTTTCCTGATCTTTCCTTCAAAATCTTTCAGCATATCACTGGCCGCTTTGGAATTGGCAAAAAAGCCCAAGTTGTTTTTCCATGTCGATACATCTTTTTCGAGGGACTGGATTTTGCGTTTGATGGCATACCCCTCACGTTGTAGCTTATGCCCACCGTACGCCCCTGATTTGATATTGTTGATCCTGACCAGCGACTTTAATTCTTCCAGTTCTCCTTCGTCAAAACCTTTGGCCTTTGCAATAATGTTTTTCAGGGCATCCTCGTATCTTTTCTGGATGGCCTTGATCGCCTTTTTAGGCACGAAGCCTATGGCATTGAAAGCGTCCTGCACTTCATATACCTGCCGGGGGTGCAGGTCTTCTGTGCCGGCAAAGGCCTCTAGCGATTCGCAGAGGGCCTCTTTTTCCTTCAGGTTTTCAGCGTAAGACGATTCCACCTCTTGGGAATGTTCCCGTTTCTTGTTGAAGAACCCGTCGCAAGCCTCTTTGAATTTTTTATAGGTTTTTTGGGTTTCTTTGCCTGGCACCGGGCCTATGCCTTTCCATTCCTCTTGCAGGGATTTGTAGGCGTTGGCGGTCTCTTCCCACTCCTCGCTGTTTTGCAGTTCGAGGGCTTTCCCGATCAAGTCCCGTTTTAGTTTTAGGTTTTCCTTGCGCTGTGCGTCGAGTGCTTTGAGGAAAACCGATTTGTTCTGGAAGAAAGCCTTGAAGTCCGTCCAGAATTTTTTGTTCACCGTCTTGGCCTGGTCCTTGGGCATGGTGCCTATGGTTTCCCATTCCTTTTGTATATCCAAAAGCTCTTTGGTTTTTGAGTCCCACTCCTTCACGCTATCGCAAGAGAGGGCGGCATACACGCTAATTTTCCCGGCGATCGCAGCCTTCTTCTTGTAGTTCTCCCCTAGTTCTTCTTTGAGTTGGGAGACATGGTCTTTGCGCTTGGCATAGATACGGTCGGAAGCGGCTTTGAACCGTTGCCAGGTTGTTTCCTGCGACGTTTTGGGTACGGGACCGATGTGCTTGTACTCTTCATGGAGGTCGTTTAGTTTCTTTATCGCATCGTTAAGGTTTTCCAGGGCATCGAGCGATTCGGCCTGCTTGCAGAGCTGTTCTTTGGCTTCCAGGTTTTTCTTTCTGTCCAGTTCTTTTAGTTCAAAATAGATGCTCCTGTGGTCGTAGTACCTGTCCATCAGTGCGTTGTAGTTGGCCCATAGCGTGTGGTTGTGCTGGTGCTGGACTGCCCCGATGGCTTTCCATTCTTCCTGCATTTCTTTCAGCTCGTTGATGCTTGAGGTATTTTCGTCGTTGTCCACGAAAGCCCTTAGCTTTTCTAGCAGTGCGTTTTTAAGCCTTAGGTTGTCTTCTTTTTCTTTTTCCTGTTCTTTGGCGTTTTGGGCTTTCTTTTCCCGCAGGATTTTGTAGTGGGCCTCGAACTTGGTTGAAAGTTCATCAAGCTTGTAGCAGAAGTCGTCTTTTATGCCCCCGTCCGCTTTGAACCTTGTTAGGGCCGCTGCCCTTTCGGCCTGGAAGATCGTGTCGTAGCTTTTCTTGATCTGCCCGATCTCCCGTGTTTTCTTAAAGCCTTCTTTTTCTTTTGATATTCCTGTCAGTGCGGCCGTGAGCTGTTTTTTGGTGTAGGCGTGGTAGTCTGTTTCCTGTACCTCTACCGGTTTCTTTGTGTTTTCTTCGGGGGCGTTTGTTTCTTCGTTGGGCGGTGCGGCGTTTTCCTGTCCTGTCCCTGTGCCCATTTTTACGGGCTTTTCATTGGCCTGGGCGTTTGTTTCGTTGTCTTGGATCATGGCTTTTTCTTTCTGCTTGGTGCAATTTATATATTATTCTGCTGTATTAGTTCATGCTGGGATCGGCCGGGTAGTTGGCGAACATCTTGAACTTTCCGCCCAGGCTTTCAAGCACGCTTTTCCATAGCAGGCTTGCGTCTATGTCGAAGACCTTGCCGGCGGATATGCCTTTCCGTACGATCCAGGACTTGGTCGCAAGTTCTTTTTTGAGCTGGCCGGCGTCCCAGCCCGAATAGCCGAGGAAGAACCTAAAGTCGTTGGGGTCGATCTGCCCGAGGTCTATCATGGCCAGCAGCAGATCGTAATCGCCGCCCCAGTAGATGCCGCCGCCGATATTTTCGCCGCAAGGCATGACCTCCGGCGCACGGTGGATGAAATGCAAGGTATCCTGTTGCATCGGACCGCCTATGAAGAGTTTTTCCTTGAAGCCGGACGCCTCGGCCACCACGTCTGCGAACAGGGCCGGCGAGGGCTTGTTCAGCACGTAGCCGAAGGACCCGTTTTCGTCGTGCTCGCAGACGAGCACCACGGCACGGGCAAAATGCGGGTCGGGGAGGTAGGGCTCGGAGATCAGCAAGTCCCCTTTTTGGGGATCGAATATTTGTTTTGAACGAAAGTAATCCATAATCTGAAAGGGGCCGGTACGGTTTCCTGGGGGCGGCCGGCACCTGATGTCCTGCCTGCGGCCCCGGGCCACAATCTTGTTTTTATCTGCGCATAATCAATAATTCCGGCGATATTTGCAACACATAAAAGGAATATTTACAGCAGATGGCAAAAAGCTTTTTACACGGCATGAGGAAGGAATACGGGAAAGGCGCTTTGTGCAAAAGCGGTGTCCGCCCCTGCCCGATGGCACAGTTTGGCGAATGGTTCGGAGAGGCCGCCGACGGCGACGGCGACGAGGCCAACGTCATGGCCCTCTCCACCCTTGGCGACGGCCAAATGCCCGAAGGGCGCATCGTCCTGCTGAAAGGCCACGGCCCCGACGGCTTTACCTTTTACACCAACTACAACAGCAACAAGGCGAAGCAGCTCGACAAATGCCCCTATGCCGCCATTACCTTCTACTGGCGCGGGCAGGAACGCCAGGTGCGGGCCAGGGGCAGGGTCTCGAAAGTCCCGCCCGCCGTGTCCGACGCATATTTCAAGGCACGGCCGATCGGCAGCCGGACGGGGGCCTGGGCCTCCCCGCAGAGCGGCGAGATCCCCGATCGCAAGTTCCTTCAGAGAAAGGTGCGGGAGGCCCGCCAAAGGTTTGCCGGACAAACCGAAGTGCCGCGCCCGGGCTTTTGGGGAGGGTACTTGCTGGCGCCCTCCCGTATGGAGTTCTGGCAGGGCCGCCCCGACAGGCTCCACGACAGGATAGTGTACGAACTAGAGGGGGGCGCGTGGGCCGTCAAGCGCCTTGCCCCCTGAAGCCGCCCCGCTATGCGAGATCCCTAATAGCCCTTAACATGATTTCCGGGTCCCATTTTACTATCCTATCGGCATTGCTTTTAACTAGTTGGGACGTTATCCCACTGTCCCAGGGCTCCACTGCGAGTATTGGCCTTGCCGTTGAAAAGCTCCTTTTGGCAATCCCTATTTCTTTCCCTACCCACTTGTTGTAAGAAGCATATACCCCTGCCAAGACAATCACGAGCGAAGATTGGAGCATTTGCAATTTTATTTCGCTCCACAGTTCTTTATCCGTCCCGTGGGCATGCACCGGGTCACCGGGCAGGACGGAGCGGTCCCTCCATTTGAAATATGGGCTCTTGTTTAAAAGGTTTACCAATAAATCCCTTTGGCTATCGCATGGGTTACCGCACGTCCACGAATGGCTAATAAAAATGTCAATGTCTTTCATCATCTATTATTATAAACTTATGTTTTTGCCCGAAACCGCCCCCAATATCAACGCCCCTTTGTACGCTTTCATCAAACGTATCTTCGTTTCCGTACACGCGATCAGGCTGTCGATCTTCCCCGTCTTGTCCGTCAGGTACCGGGCGATCTTGCGTTGTTCTTCAATTGGGGGGGCGTATATGAAATAGTTTTTTAATGCCATGTTGCTAAGGCCTTCCCTTGAAGCCCCTTCGACCATAGCTATTTCGTTTTGGACCTTGTCGGATTGCAATTGAAACATCAAGAACAAGGGAAGTATCTTGTCCTGGGCGGGCCTTAATATACAAACATGTTGGTTGACGTTGGCCTCATCGTCCGAACCAAAAACAAAACACCTGCCAACAGAGGCCCCGGTAAGGTTTATCAAAACATCGCCTTTCAATACCTTGGAGCCTTTCATATTATGATGGGTCTCCTCGGTGATATGGGCAACACCGCCAAGCCTTAAACCGTCGTTATGCACGTTTTGGCTTCTCAGGAAAATGACCCCGCTACTTTTATATACCATCGCGCCACCGGTAGGGGTAACGCCCGCGCCAACTTTCGTAACACAGTATTTTATTTTTACCTCATCCCCAATCCCAACAAGTTTGCGGTTGATAATGGCCTGCCGGTACGCCTTCAGCGACGACACGAGCCGCACTTTCAGCCCGACAAAGCGGTCTATTTTCCCCGTCTTGTCGTCCAGGTAACGGGCGATCGCACGTTGCTCGGCCAGGGGAGGGACGGGCAGTTTTACCTGATATAGGTCTGTCTGGGTCATACTAGGCAGTACAGTATTGGTACTATAATACCTAAACCTTATCTGACAACATAAATAATAAAAGAAAGCAGGTATTGATATTTCAGGGTTGACTATAGTCCAAAATGCGGTATCAACTACCCAAAAAGGCTCTGTTACTAATTGGGGTTTGTCTATGGTGCCTTTTCTTCCAAGCAATACGCTTGGTTTGTCATACATCGGCTTTTTTGTACGGGCGAAGATACCCCCCGAACCATAAACGGGAATATCCCCCCCATTGTCCTTGTCGCAGTCCATCCCATTTTTAATCTTAGCTATATACTTCAGCCGCCTCACCTCCCAATGCGAAGGCATTTCGGGCAGCCATGGTATGCCCGTCTTTTTGTAAATGGTTTTTCCCATTACGCTATTTTGCATGGTTATATATGGTTACCTAATGATTGCAAAAATAACCCCTTCCCCCCGGATCGGGAAGTCCTATTTAAAGCCCCTCCCCCTGCCCGCCCGCCGTGCATAACACTCACTGCACCCAGTGAATCGGAATCACTGCTACCAGTGAATCGGAATCACTGCTACCAGTGAACCGGAATCACTGCTACCAGTGAACCGGAATCACTGCTACCAGTGAATTGGAATCACTGCTACCAGCGGATCGGAATCACTCCTACCAGTGAATTGGAATCACTGCACGCGATCAGTTACACTGACCGCGGCCTGGAATACTGACTGCGTGGTGACTGGCATGTGCATGGGGTTTATGCCCTAAGGTTCTTTAAGAATTGGCGATGCTTAAATACAAAGCCGAGGTAGTCGTGCTTGAAGTCCCGGTCGTCGGTGAACTTCTTGTACAAGAACGGGTATTTAAATATTAAGTCCTGCATGAGGGACTCTACCTCTGCTTCCAAGGCGATCTTGGTGTTCTGCGCATCGCTGTTTTTCACCGTATTGATGATGTTTTCGTTGCGCGCAAGCGCCTTGAACTGTACGGCCAAGACGCCGTGCAGTTTGTCTTTGTCTTCCCAATCGTCCGTGCCGAACTTTTGGTTGAACAGGTCGATAATGGTTTGCAGGTCGTTGATGTCCGGCTCTGCTTTTTTGCCCTGCGTGTCGGCGAGGGCGGGATCCAGCTCGCTTTGCCCTGTTAATGCTATTTTTTCTTGGCTTGTGCGTACTGACCTGTAACTGTCTAGGCTTATGGCCTGTAAGATGCCTTTTGCGAGGTCTTCGGTTTCCCCGGGCTTTAGTTTGGGGGCGAGGAATTTCAAGAACCAATAGCGTTTTTCCCACCCGGGCTGGTTGAAGGGCAGTATTTTGGAAAGGAAAGCATAGGTGCGGAGGAAGGATTTGGCCTTTCTGTAAAAGCCTATCTGCGCGTCTTCGCCGAGCCTCCCGCATGTGGCGGCGCACCTGTCTATGATGGGGTCGAGCTTGCCTCGGGGGGCGCCGCCGAAGTATAGGCGGGCAAAATCGTCGATGTCGCCCTGCGTATAGGCCAATGCTTTGTCGAGGTCGTCCTGGAGGTCGTGGAGCTTGTTCGGGTCGGTTTCGCCGCTTAAAATGGTGGCGGTGTAGTAGGGCTCAAAGGCTTCTTGTATTTCTTGCGCCGTGTTGGCAAAGTCGATGACAAAAGTGCCGTCCTTTTGCGCGCGGGCCCTGTTCAGCCGGGACAAGGTCTGGACCGCCTGCACGCCGGCGAGCTTTTTGTCTATGTACATGGTGTGCAACAGGGGCTGGTCGAAGCCGGTCTGGAACTTTTCGGCTACTATCAGGAAGCGGTATCTGCTTTCGTTGAAGCGTTTGGGTATCTCGCTGCCGGGGAATCCGTTCAGCGCGGCCTCGTCCGCCTCGGTGCCGTCCACCGTTTTTGTGCCGGAAAAAGCAACGATGGCCTTGTAAGGGGATTTTCTTTCTTTAAGGCATTGCTTAAATGCCCAGAAATAGCGGATTGCGGTTTCAATGCCTTTGCAGGCTACCATGGCTTTGGCCTGTCCGTTGATTTGGTTGCTAATGTGCGCGTGGAAGTGGTCCGACATGATTTGGGACTTGTCCTTGATGGCATGGGGATGGTTTTCTACATATCCCCTTAGTTTCTTGTTGGCCTGGCGCGTTTCGAAATCGGGGTTGTCCGCTATGGCCTTGTTTAACTCGTAGTATGATTTGTAAGTGGTGTAGTTTTCGAGCACGTCCAAAATAAACCCTTCTTCGATGGCCTGTTTCATGGTGTAGGTGTCGAATGCCTTGAACTTGCCTTCGTCCGTTTTCGTGCCAAAGGTCTCCAAGGTCTTGTTCTTGGGGGTGGCGGTGAAGGCAAAGTAACTGCCGTTCTCGAGCATCTTCCGGCCCTCCATCATCTCGTTGAGGGTGTCTTCGATGGGCTTTCCCTCCCCCCCGCCGTAGGGGGCTTTGTTTTCCGAGAGTACCCGGTTCATTTTCCCGGCGGTTTCGCCGCTTTGGCTGCTGTGGGCCTCGTCTATGATTATGGCAAACTTTTTGGCTTTTAGCTCGCCTATGCTTTCCACGATGAAAGGGAATTTCTGCACCGTGGTAATGATTATCTTTTTGCTGTATTCCAAGGCTTGTTTCAATTGCCTGCTGCCCTGGTCTATGGGCTGCACCACGTCTTTTGAGGTGGAGAACAACGTTATGATGTCCCTGATCTGCCTGTCCAAAATGCACCTGTCCGTTACCACGATGATGCTGTGAAAAACCACGTCCCCTTCCCCCGTGCCGTGGAGGCTTACGAGCTGGTGGGCGAGCCAGGCGATGGAGTGCGACTTGCCGGACCCTGCGGAATGCTGTACGAGGTACTTTTGGCCGGTGCCGTTCTGTTTGGCGTGCGCCAATAGCTTTTTTACCGCCCTTAGCTGGTGGTATCTCGGGAATATCAGTTTGCGCTTGGCCTCGCCGCCCACGGTGCGTGCATAGTTTTCTATGATATTGCCTAGGCTTTCCTTGGTTAAAATGTCTTTCCAGAGATAATCCGTTTTCGTGCCGTCGGGGTTTTCGGGGTTCCCTGCCCCGTCGTTGTCCCCTTTGTTGAAAGGCAAAAAGAGTGTTTCTTCGCCTTCCAAGTGCGTGGCCATCAAGGCCAGGGCGTCATCTACGGCAAAATGGACCACGCACCTGCCAAAAGCAAACAACGGCTCGCGCGGGTCCCTGTCGGTCCGGTATTGGCGGACGGCATGCCCTGCGTTTTGGCTTGTCCATTGGTTTTTTAGCTCGATCGTGATTACCGGCAGGCCGTTGATGAAGATGGCCATGTCCAATGATTTGTTGTTTTTCTTGCTGTAACGCAACTGGCGCGCCACGGAGAAGATATTGGCGTTGTACCACTTTTGTAGCGAGGAGTTTAATTGGGAGGCGGACTTTTTGTAGTATAACTGTATCAACAGCTCGAGATATTTCACGCCGTTGAGCAAGACATCAAGGGTCCCTTTCTCCTTGATTTGGTCCGTAAGCCTTTTGATGAACTTGCCCTCCCCACTCTTTCCGATGGCATGAAAGGCTTTGGGCTGCGTTTCCTTCAGGAACTCGAAGAGCAGCTTTTTATCTATGCAGGCGCCCTTGTCATAGTCCGTGCCATCGCTTTTGCGGTAGCCGTTGTGGGCGGTCAGGTGTTTTTCTATGATGGCTTCAAAGCCCTTTTCGGAGGTATCGGATGTTTTCATCGTCGTTGTTGTATTAATGCCTGCTTCTGTTCAAACCAAGGTATAGGGAAATAATTGTCCTGGGGGTGTTGCTTTGTATTTGATGTATTTAAAGCCCGTACAACCGGGGGGTGGGGACGGTTCATGGGTGAAAGTTATAATGCCCTTTGCAAGCGACAAATGTGACCGTGTTGTTTTCTAGGGCATAACTAAGCCTGTCGGCCTGGTTAATCCGTTTGGAGGCTTCTTTGCCTTTGTGCTTCAAATTTTCTGTCTGCCCCATGCCGCCCACAAAAGGGTGAAGCTCTACATCTTTCATAAGTGATAATATACGCCTGAACAATTTCATATCATGATTTTTCCACTCCAATAACCCTTTTATAAAACCGTCCGTGAGGACTATCCCGTATTTTGAATAGTCCAGGTACTTGATAAGCGTTTCTTTAGAATCAATGGCATTAGAGATTACATTATCTTTCCATCCTAGTATTTCGGTTTCTTTTAAATCGGTTTCCAAGCAAATATTGTATGCCGTAAATTCCAAATTCTCAATTGTAGAAGTGTTTGTTTTAAGGATATTTATTTTCCTGTTTCGCCAAAAAACATGAGAATCAAAACTTAAAGTAATTGTAGACCTTATATGGGCAACAGGTAAGCCGACAGGGCTTGTTTTTGTTGGTACATCCTTATCTGTGATTTTATAATCGCTTACGAAAAAAGCATCTAATTCTTCACCATCCAAATCATCAGTAAACGGTCTATTATAAAGAGAAAGTATGGTATTTTTTAAATTTGAATTACCAACAGTCGATACCCATTGAGAAAATGTTTTATCTGGGGTAATTAGCTGCTCACTATAATTTGAAGAAAACCTTATCCTATTAAAACCAAATGCTTTTTTTGCTTCTTTAAAAGTTTTCAACAAAGTAACAAAACGTTTTTCAGCCACCATATCATTATCCGATATTGGACAGTACGAAAGCTCGTTACATATCAAATCCATAGTTATAAGAGGTTTAGTAATTGATTGCCCCATTCGTCCAACAGCCCCTCCGGACAATCGCTTAACGTTCCGTTCTTGTCTATTTTAATGTCCGTTATCAATGAGAATTGCTCGTCTTTTTCTACGGCCTTCCTGAAATAGAACAATACTGTTTTGTCCTTCAAGGCCGGGTTTTCCTTTACCCCCGCACGGATGCCGTTCAGGACATGGTCACTGTGCGTTTCTATAACTACCTGCACATCGTTCTGGGCCACCAACGCAATCAATTTGCCCAATTCTGCCTGCCCCCTCGGGTGGATATGGCTTTCCGGGTTTTCGATGATCAGCAAACTTCCCGGAGAAGCCGCCAGCAAGGCCGTTACCACGTGCAGGGCATAAGAAATGCCAAAGCCCACGTTCTCGGGATCGAAAAGGTTGGTCCTGCCCTTATTAGGCTGGTTAAAATCGTATTGAAGCAGGACAAAAGCCAACGAAATATCCTTTGTTTTTACGTTTACGCCGGGGGAAATTTCACCCAGCCATAAATTGACCTGATGGATAATCCTCTTGTCTTTAGTCCTTTGGCCAAACACGTCGGTAGAAACAATAGTATCCGGGTGCAGGCAATTGGGGGACAAAACAGGCTTGTCTCCGTTCACTTCCAAATAATGTGCCGTGTATTCGCCCCGTATGCCCAAATTGTTTTCCGATATGGTGGACAAACTTTTACCGTGAAGCGATGTAGGCTCTATCCTGTCGGCGTTCAAATATTGAAAAGGATTGCCAAAAAGAGCCTCGCCGTCCGCCTTGGCAAAAAAACCGTCGCTTAGTGCCTGATCGAAATCCTTGGCATCCAATACGTCAGTATCGAACGCACCGGACAAGGCCATGTTCAAGGCCTCGCCATCTTTTGTGGTCAGCCCAATTTCCAGATCGCCCTTTGCATATTGGTAAAGGGCATCCCGGAAACTCCCAATCCTCACCAGATCCCCGTTTAGGGCCAACTTCCCTTTGCTTAGTTTATCCCCCGACTGCCGCAACAAAAGCAACGACTGTATAAACGACGATTTACCCTGACCGTTCATCCCCGACAGTACGTTTAGGTTGCCCAAATTAAAGACCTTGTCTTTTATGGGCTTAAAGTTTTTTAATACTATGGATTGTATCATAATAATTTAATTTAATATTTTATTATCTCCTATTTAAGACTTCAGTATTGAATCTTACCATTTATTTAGTACCTTCCTAAAAATAACTAATAAGGGCTTCATTAGTTAAATTAAACATAAGGATTTGCCTTTCATAAGCATTACATCTAATCTCCTCAAACTCTTGTTTAGTTATCCTTTCTTCTCTTCTAGATAAATCACTAAATTCATCTATAATCTTACCTAAAATAATATATTTTTTAGGTATTCTTCAAAAATGTACTATTTTTATTTACTTAATTCTAACATATCTTTAATTTTTTATTACTTCCAAAATATCATCTTTTGAGATACTAAATGTCTTACCTTTGCAATCTAAATCTATCTTTTTATTTGAATAATATTTAGTTATTATTCCTGTATGAGAAGATGTTCTTACTTTATCTCCCTTTTTGACACTTTTAACACTCTTGACAGGTATGGTGTCTTGTATTAATTCCCTTACTTTTTGATGCCTGTACACCACGCTTTTTTTATTGCTTGTTGCGGTGCTTATGGATTTAGAGAAATCCTCATCCTCAAACTCGGCATTAAGCTGTTTTTTGAACTTGCCCTTATTTGCTTTAAGCAGCTTTGCTTCTTCATCGCCCAACAATGCAAACTGCACGGAAATGGCATCGAACAAGGCCTTGTTCACGGGCGGCAACCTTTTATTGTTTTTACGTATTTTCCTAAAGGCTTCTTCCCCAAAAACGTCCTTGGCCAGTTTCATGGCTTCGTAGAATTTACCCTTTATGCGATCAAGTTCCTCCTTTTTTTTGTGGTTAATAGCGCCCATTGCCTTGCTCATAAAGGTATCCAGATCATAGCCGTATTCTTTGGTGCCGTACTTTTCTGCCCCCAACATATAAAATGCCAGGAACCGGTTGGCAAGATCCCTGTCCAGCATCCTGTGGGTTTTGATTGTACGCCCCGTTGCCACTTTGAACCCCTCAGAATCCGCCAGCTCCTTAACAAATTCCGAAGGCTTCCCTTGGAATAAGGCATGGCGTATTTCTTGGGATTGTAAAACCAGGCCGCCCGTATTTATGCGTTTGAAAATATTAAACTTAACCTCTGACGGTGTGCCGGGCAGGATTTTATAGATTACCACCTGTGTTTCTTCTATGGTACGTTGCAAATCTGCCGGTAACTTCTCCCAATACTTGCCGTTCAAATCGGTCAAAAATTCAAGGTTGGTCAGTTTTTGTTCTTTAAACATAAAATTCTTGATACTGCTCAACCGCTGCAGGCCGTCCACTATCAACCATTTATTGTCGTCGCTTGCGTCAAAAAAGAAGGCAGGCAGGGGGAACCGTATTAAAATAGATTCTATTAACCGGCTTTGTTTGGTCTTGTCCCACAAATCGTCCTTACGTTGGAAATAGCCCGAAGTGTCCATTTGGATTCTTTTATCTTTAATGCGCCTGATAAGCGTATCTAAAGACGGGGTTTTTGTCTCTATTTTAATCAACCCGGGATCAAAAGGCTTTTCCATCAAGCCTGAAGGGCTATCCCCTGATTCTTCTTCTTTTTCCGCACCGTCCTCATCTGTGCTATGGTTCATCTCTGCCATGATTATCGTTGTATGTAGTCTTTAATGCAATTTAATGATTTATCCACGTCCTGCCCGGTATTGTAGTCCTTTTGCATTACGTAGTAAGGCAAGAATCTTGTACGTGCTTGCTTAATTTTCACCTCTGGAATAGAAACATTTATAATATCTATTTGTAAGAAATCATTTAAAGGAGCTGGATAGTCCTTGATTTTCTTTTTATAGGAAGTAAAACCATTCGCTTTTAAAATGCGCTCTAAGAATGCCGAATCGTGATCTCCTTCTGCGAGTATAAATATTGTATTATTTATCATTATCTAATATCAAAGTTTATGGATTCAACCAATTTTTCTAACCTACTACCATCTATGTATTTGCATTCTATTTGCCCATCAACATCTGTTAAAGCGTAAGCCGTTAGATGCTCGTTATGGTATTTGTTTTTTATAAAAGCGTCAATACATTCTTTGCTATGAGTGGATAAGAATACTTGGACATTAAAATCTTCTGCTGTTTGATGTATGAATTTTGTAAATTCAATTAGTAAGCTTTTATGTATTGCACTATCAATTTCATCGATACAAATAATACCGTCTTTACTATAAGCCATAAGTAAAGCAATTTCAAATACACGCTGTAACCCTTCCCCGTATTTTGTAATATCAACTGCTTCATTTATGGCTGATGATGTTACCATAAACCGGCTTTCACCCTCTGCATTAATCATTTCTATTTTTTGAATGGAGCTGTCCAAGTGTTTTTGGATAAAAGTAATAACCCTATCAAAGTATTGCTTTTCAATAGCATAAGCGTGCGCTTTTTTTAATAAAGCATGGTTGTACCGGTACGGGCTTGTAAAAGTTGCACGGCATAGGATTTTAGATTCGGAAAATCTTAATTCTGCTTCTTTATTATCGTATAAATGAACGGCGCTTTGTAGCCGGGCCTCCCCAACGCTTGCTTCTGCACGAAGTGTGTTCAGGTATCCTGATTTTTCAATGGGATACCCAATATTTTCTTTACGTAAAAGCAAAGAAGTTCCAATATGGTTGAAAGAGCTTTTAATTTCTATTGTACCCGTAAAGTTTTTATCAACCCATTTAGGGTTAAAGTCATTTTGAAACTTTTCCCTATACCTTTCTAAACCTAAAAAGGCATTCAGGTCGTTCAGTTGGCTAAGAAGATAAAATGCTTCCAACAAAGAGGTTTTACCCATATTATTGCCACCTGCAAAAATATTGACCCGGGATAAGTTTTTAACTTCAATCTTCTTTAGCTTTCTGTAACGATCGATAAAAGCATTCTCAAAATGCTTGATAGAAGTAAAAAATGAAGGCATTTGTTTGTCGTTAATCACAATTTTAGCCTCACTACTTGGTATTAACCTATCTAATTTAACTTTAAGCTTTTCAATCTCTGAATAATCGTATGGTGTAAGGTGCTCACTAAAATTAAACGCAACATTCACTTCACTTTTTATAGAGTTTAAGGCGCTTTTTAATCTGTTTTCGCCAATTACATCACTATATGAATAGCCTTCCGCAATACTGCGACTTTCTTCCATTCGCTGAACAGCGTGGTCATCATTTATAAAATCTGCCACTTCTTTTATTTGCCTATACTGGCTTATAATAGGTTCTTTTGAAGAAGACCTTTCTATACCATCTTCATCCTTATCAATTTCTTCTGTTTTGGAAATCCAACTAAAAAATCTTTCTATATTGGCACTGTTGTTAGCTTTATAATACTCATCGTCCCAGCCTATCCAATTTTTCATAGCGGGACTACCCACTATGGCTCCAAAAATGGTAAATTTACTCGCCTCAAATTGGTCACCAAAATCACTTTTTTTGTATTGCTCAATTAGAAATAATGTTCGCCTTATTTTCTTTAGTTTATGTTTGGTGATACCTAAAGACTCGCAAACCTTCTCTTCTGTTTTTTTATGTTTACGAATTAGATCGTCTATTAATTGAGCTTCATTTACAGCACTCCATCTTTTTTTACCACTGATATGATGTAAGCCCATAGATATAAGGTGCTGTGCTGGGTCTTCATCTATTGTTTCTACAACATTTATACTCTTAAAATTGGGCTCTGTTAGTTTACCAACATCATGACCCTCTTTAAATAAATTATATAAATATTTTAAAGTAGCGGTTCTACGGTTGCCTTCTAATACTAGATATTTTTCGCCAATGGCTTTTACCTGAATTTGATCTATATCCAAAAACCCATTGGCAGTGAAACTACGAATTAAGTCCTCTACATTAGAGTTGTTTTTACCTAGCAGAAATTTTTGTGTCCTTTTCTGTACATTGGTATCATCAACCTTATCTTCAGGTACTTCTTTATATTCCTTTTTGTCTATAAACCTGTAGTTGTTAGGGTCTAATAACAAGCGGTCTAAATGCCTAACTATTCTTTTACTTAACATATCCATGTAATTTAATGATTTATCCACGTGCTGCCCGGCATTTGGTATTTTAGTTTTCAATCTTTCCACCGCCCTGTGCGCCGGCACGGGGCAAAGCGGTGCTGTGTTATACGTTGCCCCCAAATTACTCATTTATGCGCCCATACGTTGGATGATAGACAGTAATTTGACGTAGGTTACAATGGGCTTGGCTTTTTAGGGTTTTGCGCGCTCCACTGGTTTTAAATTTTTCCGAATTAGGGTTAAATTGCACTCCTACAAGTCGATCTTGCACTCCTACGGGGCGTAATTGCACTCCCACAAGTCGCCAACACACCCAAC
>JACSEJ010000006.1_pt1 | contig 28588 bp, 38 predicted proteins | sample 8225461 | NCBI WGS metagenome assembly JACSEJ01 (sample SAMN15704941, study PRJNA253121) | viral metagenome | isolation source: viral RNA from sea star tissue | host: Pycnopodia helianthoides | place: USA:Seattle Aquarium | collected 2013 | reverse complement strand
GTTTCTACTTGAGTATTAATTATAAGGCTTTTGTCACCTACTTTTACTTTATTATTATATCGATGGCCAACTGGCTCAACGATAAAATCAAATAAGCTTTTCACTAATATTCTAAATCATACTCAACTGATATTGCCATGTTAGAATTAAACTTCTTCCACGGCAATACTTCGTCTCGTTTTTTAATGTAGATATTATAGGAATTATCTGTTTTATCAGAAAGTATATGTGATATTGTATGCCCACCATATACTGACTGCCCTAACGAATAGTGCATAGCATCAGTTTTGTAGTCAGAACCAATACTTATCTTTCTAATTACAGATGACATTATTCCTTTTTATCCTCTTCTTTTTCAATTGGAGTATATGTTCCATCTTCTAAATTAATATTGATAGATCCGTACTCTTCTTCTAACTCTTTTTTAAAGTCTTCAGTCTCTTTGTTTACTTCGTGAAACTTACCTAATACTGAGGTTTTCTGGGCTTCTAAAAATCCTACTTCGTTTAACAACTTGTTTAAGTCTTTTTGAAAGCCTTGGATTTTTTCTAATTGGTCTTTTTTAATTTCCATTTTTAATTTAATTTAATTGATTAATTATTTATTAATATAGTTACAGGTTTTATTTATTTTTTAAATAAACTTGTAGCCTTTTCTGTCGTGCGTCCACCAAAATATGCTAGAACAACAGCCATCATTACTTTTTCAAATGTGTCATTCCATAATTCACCTATGTGAAATGGTATAGACTCTACACTGTCTAATAATCCTGCTATTGAAAATATAACAATACACCACACTAAAACCATAGGGCGTACATTTTTCGAAAGCCATGAATCTGACATTGAATCAGCTTGCCATCTTGAAGTGACGGCTTCCATTTCTTTATTTTGTTGTTCGAATATAAGTTGTTGTAATTTTATTTTGTCTTCACCACTTACATCGGATTTACCAATAGCAGCAATAGCTTCAGCAGGTGAAGTTACACCGCTTAGTACACTTCCTAACGTAGGATTAACTAATGAAGCAGCACCAAACAATAGTTTGCCTACTGTAGTTTCTGCAAATTTCTTTTTTGGTTTACTCATAATTAAAATGTAAAAGGTGCGTCGCTTCCACCTTTAGATTCCTTTTTAATATTTTTTTTATCGTCTCTCTTTTTTTGACGATTTTGTCTTTTCTCTAATCTTTTAGCTTTTGCGGTTTGTCTTTTTGTTTCATCAGACATACCAGATTTTTTGCCAGACTTTACAGTAGCTTTTTTAGCTTTTTCTATTTTATCAGCTGTTTTTTTTCTTCTAGCTTCTTTTCTATTCTGTTTGTTTTCTGCTCTTCTATCTTTTCCTTCTTGTCTAGTTTCTCCTTCTTTATATTTTAATCTTTCGCTTTTACCTTTTTTTTCTCTTCTACTAGATTCTTCTTCTGTTGTTATTGTTTTTGCAGCGTTAGGAGTTGCTGATTTAGCTGGACCTGTGCTAGTTGGCGCTGTAAAATAACGATTCATAAAACTTTTATTTGAAAATATACTCATAATTTTTATTTTATTTTTATTCTGCTTTATATGCGGGTGCTTCCCACGGTAAAGTTTTATCACCTTCATTAAAAGATGATCTTAAATATTTTTTTCCCTTCCAGTACATTGCATCTTTATCATAATCTAAATCTCCACGAGCCATTTGACCAATGTGAACATTTTCGTGATTAATGGTTTCAGTTATTAATTCTGGATCGGTTATATTTTTATTAATTAAAATATTTCCACGTTTATCAGCTCTACCTATAACGTCATCTTCTTCAAACTCTACGTTAACTATTGGTGTAGGAAATTTATTAAAAGGTGGTTTAAGTTTAAAAGCCATTACTTTCCTGGAAACATTTTGTTTAATACATTTTTACGCTGTTCACAGCCACAAGGTATGTTTAAACCTTGTGAAACTGTGTCAACGATTTTTTTAATTCCAGTAGCTTTAGTAAAAGATTCTATCTTATCACCTAAGCCTTTTGGTTTCATTACGAGAACGCTACTACTGAAACAGTTATTCCTGATGGAAGCTTAACTTTAGCTTTAATACCACCTGGATTAGCTGTTAATGCATAGATAACAGCATCTCTCACAGAAGGAACGGTTCCTGTTGAAGTGTGAGTAATAGTTGCTAAGTCTCCTGCAGTACCACCTTTTAAATAGATAACAGTTTCTGTTGCTGAATTAGCTACAACTCCTGTTGCTTCTCCGCTTACTAGAATGTCTCCACCAGCAAGCCCTGCTCCTGATGAATAAATTGAGATAAATTTTGCCATAATTTTGATTTTTGTTTGTTGTTAATGATTGTTGATTGTTGTTGATTATTTAATTTATTTACTTTTTCTTCTATTACTTTTTTTATTTGGATTTGGATTATTTATAACTTTTCTTGTTAAAGAATTAAATTCTTGATTCGAGGGCGTTGAAAGTTTACCAAATGTGGGTTCTGCAGGTTTAACATTTAAACCAGTGGTTTGGAGCGTATGTGCCTCTTTCAAGTTTTTAATAAATGATTCTTTATTCCCAGTATTATTAACCCCACCAAAATCATTTACTTGACCAACGCCATAATTACCTTTATTTTGCATAAAACCTTTATTATGATTTGACGTATTTCCTCCAAAAGTTCTAAGCGCAGCCTGATTTATCAGATCACTTTTTGCAGCTATATTTTTAATATTAGGATATAATTTATTAAATTCCTTGGTTGCATTACTACCTGGATGATAATTTGGGTTTCTAATTCCAGGAACCATTGTTTTATCTTTACTATACTTGTCAGAATCACCAACATAATAAACTCCACTAGGTTCATATTCTTTTTCTATTCTATAGCGAGAAATTTCATCAGAATCATCTAATACTTTTCCATCTTTTGGATCTGGCTCTCCAATTTTATCTGCTCCGTATGCTTCTTTTATATATTTAGCTGCACCTCCTGATATTTTACCAGGTTGGTTTTGATTTTTGTCTCCCATTTGCTTATAAGCTCCGGGCATTTGGTAATTATCGTGACCATGAATGTTTAAATGCTCACCGTTGTTTCTAATGTGTTTTGTTGATCCCATTTTAATTTTTTATTTTTATTTATTTATTTTAACTTAATGCTACTAAATTTGAAATACCACCTTCAGTGTCTGTAGCGTATACCTGAACAACGCTAACTGGTAATACAAAACCTTGAGCAGGTTTTACAAACTCTATTACTTCATTATTTATTGTGTGTACTTTTATTTTAGCTTCTGAATCGTAACTATAAGTAAGAGTTGAATCAGCAGCTATACTTGAAGCTGACGCTAAAACATAATTACTTGAATTAGTAACTGATGCTATTAAAACACCAGCTGCAGGCAATGTACCACCTGTTACTCTCATACCAGCTTTTACCTGTGCATTTGGCGAAGCTAAACCTACATTAGCTGAATTTGAAACTACAGTGTTATTACTAGTTGTTGTAACTGGTAAAGCAGTTGGTGATTCACCTATGTATATATTATATTCTTTCCACGCTCCTTGTGGAGTTGTTGATTTCGTTCTACCATCTAACAATAATGTATCACTTGGTGTTACAGTTATTCCAGACTTGTAAGAGTCAGTGTAATAATTTCTAATCATTTTTTATTTTTTTTTATTTTTATTTTTATTACAAAAAGATCTAGCGGCTTCAACACTACCAAATCCCCATTTTTTTAAAGCCATAGCTTTTCTTGTTGGCTCACCATTAGCACCTTTCATAGCTCCTTTCATACCAGCAAATCTGCAAGCAAATGATACTCTACGCTTACCTGTTCCAGACGTTTGCCTACTACCTAATTTTTTACCAGTTTCTTTAGTGTAATTAGATCGCATTTTACGATTTTGTTTTTCGTATGCTTTTTCTTTTATCGCTGGTCCTTCGCTTGCCATTATATTATTTTATATTTAGTTTTACCGTCTTCTTTATAAGCTTGTAAACATCTTCTTCTGTTAATATCTTCAGATATGTAACTTACATGTACCCAATCTGGGTTATCTTCTGTTCCAAACTCCCAAATAATCTGATCATAATCTAAGTTATTCTTAATATAATCATACATTTCTGCATTTGTTTTATAACCGTAGTTATCGTCTATATCAATCGCACAGCCAATACAATGTTGTGAGGTTGTGCTTCCGCCAATAGCAGAATTTAATTTGGGTGAGCGATAGAAACTATTAATAGCTATTGGACCACCCACCCATTTACGTAGAGGTTCAAACACTTCTTCAGCAATAGTTTTCATGTTTATTAAATCTAATTCTCTAGGTATATTGTCAATATTTAACCTAGTGGCTGTGTGAGATTTAATACCTTCTTTAAGAGATATGTGTTCACTTATTCTATCACTCATTTTAGTGAGTTTTTACTTTGCTAAAGAACTGATAGGTCCAGCTTTGTAAGGTATATCCGCTTTCATAACTTCCATACAGTTTTTACCATATCTTGAATTACCTTTTGCTAAAGGTCTTCCTACTTTTGATAAGGGCCCGTCCCATATTGTATTTTGTCCTAATTGTCCTGGTTGTTTTGCCATAATTTAAAATTTATCAGAGTATAAACTATTTACTCCTTGTTGATCTATATCTATTGGTGTAGCTAATGGTGGATTCATTGCTGGTTTTATACCAACAGGATCTAATTCTTGTGAACTAACTGCTCTACCACTTCTATCTACACTCTCAGGTGCTGTTAATGAAGAAAAGTTTTCCACTTGACCTTTACCCATAAAACTTGGATCTGGTCTAACTGAAATAGCTTCATTTTTTATCTCTTCTTTAGGTGAATCATTTGAGTGTTTGTGATCTGTAGCAATAGGTTTGTCAGAAGTTGCTTGACCTCCGCCAAGAATACCACCAATACTACTAGCAGCAGTTTTCTTTTTAGATGACTTTGCACCTATAAGAGCACTAGCTATTGAACCAAAAAATGCCACTATTTCTTAGATTGTAATTTAGCTATAAGCTCTTGTAGTTTAGCGATTTTTTTATCAACTGCTGAAACTGGTTTTTGCACTTCTACTTTTTTTTCTTTTTTTCCCATGATTATCTGTTTTTATCTTTATTAACATTGTTTATAGACGTAATCATAACTTTGTCTATATAGGTTTTACCCTTCATTATTTTATTTCTTGCGGTAGAGGTTGGTATGTCCTCAGTACCAAGCATGATACGGTACATTCGACTTATTAGTTGTTTACACTTAAAGGAAACTTTATAGATATTATACTTTTGGGTTGTGCGGTTATGTTTTCTCCATACCAGTATCCAACCTTCTTTAAGTAATCTGTTCCAGCGTCTGTTGTCCCAACTATAAGAATATGTACCGATTTTAAAATCTTCTCTTGTGAAAAGATCCATGCAATCGAAGTATATAAGTAATTCTAAATCTGCATCGTTTAAATCGTAATTCTTACAAGCCCATTTTCTAATAATCCTGTAATGTTTTAAAAGATTAAGATCTCTAATGTCACTAGCTTCTAATCTCACAGCACAACTACTACGTTGGCCATGTTAACGACTTGATATATCTCTTTGTTAATTTCTATTTGATGACAGTTGTTTTTATCAAAATAAATTACATCATTTTCATTAACTCCAATAACATTGCTTCCAGCTGATAACACAGTACCTTCAGCATATCTTATATCTTCTCGTTGTTTTTCTGCTAAGAAAAGACCTCCCTTTGTTTCAGAGACACCTTGCTTAGTCATGTTAACTATTAAATTATTCCCTATTGCCTTCATTAACTCTAAGATTATTGATTACACAATTGGTAGATAAAATAGTTGTTGCTACTGATGCAGCATTTCTTAATGCACTTTTTGTGACAAGTAAAGGATCGATAATCCCTGACTCAATCATATTAACCATATTTCCTGTAACTACATCTAAGCCTTTTCCTTCAGCTAAAGATATTTTCTTGTCAACTATACCTGCATTACTTAAAATGGTCTTAAAAGGTGCGTGAACAGCTCTTAAGAGTATGTTTTCATAAGCATTAGAAGTTTTGACTTGTTGTGCGGCATTTAATAGTGCAATACCACCACCTGGTACAATACCTTCTTTTATTGCAGCTTTAGTTGCACATATAGCATCTTCAACTCTATCTTTCTTTTCTTTTAATTCAACTTCTGAATTAGCCCCTACTTTTACAACAGCAACTTTACCTGATAACCTAGCTAATCTTTTTTCAGTGTTAACTACAATTCCTGGGTGTTTAGCTGTTTTAAGTTTAGCTTTTAAATCTTTTATTAGTTCTTTAACCTCTTCACATACTTCACCAACATGTAGTATAGTTTCCATTTGGTTAGTAACACTTTTTTGTATCTCACCTAAATGCTCAGGACCAATTAAATCAATATCGTCTCCTAAGTCTTCATTTATAATAGTTGCTCCAGTAAGTAAAGCTAAGTCTTCTAATGTTTCTTTTTTATTAACTCCATAGACAGGTGCGTCAATTAAGTTAACTTTTATATTACCTTTTAATTTGTTCATTGCTAAAGCAGACATAACCTGTTGGTCTACATCAGCTATAATAAGTAATGATCTATTTTGTTTTATAGCGTATTCTAAGACGCTTTGTATTTTTCTAACGTTCTCAACTTCAGATTCAACTATAAGCACTAGAGGCTTGTCTAGTTCAGCCGTATTGCTTTCTTTGTTTGTTACAAAATGTATATTCTTTAAACCTCTTTCATATTGTATACCATCAATTGTTTCAAACTTAGTTTCTGGCATGTCTGAAACTTCAAGTATAACAACACCTGTTTCATCTACAGATCTAAAAGCATCAGCAATAATTTTACCAAGCACAGGATCATTGTTAGTGGATATAGTAGCCACTTGATCAATCATATCTCCTTTAACTGTAGTTACTATTGAGTTTAAGTAATCAACCACCTTCTCTGTAGCTGTAGTTATACCTTGCTTTAAATCTCTAGCATTTTCTTTTGTTACTACTTTGTAAGCTTCTTCTAAAATAGCGTGAGCTAATACTGTTGCGGTTGTTGTACCATCACCAGCTTCTCTCACTGTTTTTCTAGCAGCTTGTTTAAGTAGTGTTGCTCCCATGTTTTCAACAGGATCAAGAAGTGTAATAGCATCTGCCACTGTTACACCATCTTTTGTAATAATAGGTTCACCGGTTTGATCTTCTAACATAACACACTTACCACTAGCCCCAAGAGTGGAGCTAACGGCTTGTGTAAGTTTTGTAATACCAGCAAACACATTGTTTTTAGCATCTGAACCAAAGCTCAGATTCTTTACAATTGCATTTGACATAATTTAATTTAATTTAATTTGATTGATTGATATTATTTAAACGTCTTAACTACTTTAGGTCCTTTTAAGAAATCTACTTTCTTTCCGTAGTGATCAACACTACCATCGATAGCAGCTTCTGCAGCTTCCATAGTTTCACGTCTTGTTACATCGTACCATTTGTCTTTTTCTACAAGGTCACGGTGTTCGGTTTGAAAATAACCATTAGGTAACTGAACTATCCTCCAATGTTTCTTTTTGGATAAATGTTTCCAGATGTTAATAGTTTCCTCGGTAATCTGCGGTGTTTGTGGTTGGCCCATGCTTGAGCTCAACGAATAAAAATAAGTCATTGTTTTTGGTTTTTAGGGTTAAACTTTATTTTTGGTTAATATTGCTTCGCTAGCAATATAGGTTTAGTTATACTATCACTTGTTTTTTACAAAACTTACACTACTCAACTGGTGGAATAGGTGGGTTTTGCCATGTAAAGTATAAATCTTCATTTACAGGTGTAATTTGCTTTTGAATTTGAGCTTCAATATTAGCTGCCATAGAAGGTACATCTAATGCTCCTTCAAGCCAACCGATCACTACGTTTTCAAAAGCTTCAGTATCTGCGTAAGGTACAAAAGGTTCTCCAGCTACATAAGTAAAGCTTTGAGCACCTATTTGACTTGCTTGATATTGTTGTCCTCCAGATTCTTCAGAACCTGAGTATGTCCAATGAACAGTAAAGATTACGTTGTCTTCACCTTCTGCCTGGATATGAGCGTTCATTTGGTTAATTGTCCATTTGTAAGTAATTGCCATTTTTATTGTTTTAATTTATTTATTTTAAGGTAAGCATGATTCATAAGTTACCAAACATTGTAAGTTTGCGGCTGTATCTGTATTAACATTAGATATACTTCGCAATACCGTACTACTAAAAGATAAACCGTAACCTCCGTTTGTTCCACCACTAACTAGAGTGTTTATCACGGTTCCAGCTGATCCACTCCATTTTATTGTAAATACACCATATGAAGAAGCATCGGATTGTGTGCATAAATTTAATTGATAAACACCAGCTGGAAATCCATTAAAATCAATAACGTTGGTATAAGTAAACGCTACTTGAGTGTAATTTGCATAAGCATAAGACATATTTCCTTTAACAGTAAAAGTTGCTTGCGGTATAGATGTTATATCAGCATCAGATAGTTTAATACCTACGTTACCACAAGTACCGTCAGCGTGAAATACATTAACAGAACCTGATTTAATATGAAGTAATCCACTAGGTGAATCTGTTCCGATACCAACTTTAGGTGTAGTTCCTTTTGCTACGTAAAATATTTGTTTTAATGTACCTCCTCCACTATATAAACCATCAACAATTTGCAAAGCAGCATCAGATGCTATATCACCAACACTTTTGTTTAAATATCCTATACCTAGTCCGTAATCTATTGTTACTTTAGACCTGTGCCCTTTGCTACCATCATTTGAACCAGAAAATTTCCAAATACTAGTTAAATATCCAGATCCAGGTGATCCTGATCCAGAAAAACTAGCGACAGCTTGTACACCAGGCCAAGGAGTGGTTGCAGAACCTGGGTTATTACCTTCTATAGTCCCAAGCCACGTTCCTTGTCCATTAGAAGCAGCATGTTGTCCATCATCTTGAAATTCAAAAGCACCTGTTTGAGGATTTTGACTAGTAATTCTCAACGCTCTTGTTTGTGTTGTTCCATTAACACCAACAGAATAACCTCTATTTACTGGATCAGTTACTATTGGGCCATTTACACTAAGTCTATTATTTGTACTATCCCATTCAAAAGCAGAATCATTTGAAATATTTGTGGCACTTGTCCAAAAAGCAACTCTGCCAGCGCTACCAGTTCCCGTAACATCACCTTGTGAGAAACCTGTTGCTGTTAAATTACTTAAACCACCATTTCTTGTTAAAGTTAATGTTCCACCTGAATACGAAGCCCCTGTTACATAAAAATTATCAGCATCTTCCCAAGTTGGAGGTGCATCACCATTAGATTGTAATAATTGCCCTGAAGTTCCATAAGCCGTACTTGTATTACCAAAAGAAAAACCTCCATCTGGAGTTATTTTTAATCTTTGTAAAGGTGAATTACTAACATCTGTACCATTATAAGTTGCAAACTCTAAACAACCTTGGTTTCTATTTGATGTTCCAAATGGATCATCAAAACCTGTATTACAATTAATAGAAGCTCTTACACCAGCTACATTTGAACTAGAAGTATCGCTTCCATAAAATTCTATACTTGATAATAGCTGATCACTAGATGTTTGAGCATCATAATTTTTTAATTCTAATAATGGTGGATTTCCTTCAATACTTATCTTACCATTATTGCTACCAGTTCTTTTAACTGTTATTGTATCGTTAACCTCTAAATCACCATTAAAATAAGACTTAGTAGTTGTAGTAGCTCCTCTTCCGGTTACAGTAGCTAATGTATCTGCTTCAGTAGAAGTTATAGTAAATTTACTTGCATTTGTTCTACTCACTGTAGTTATACCACTTCCTACAAACTCTACATCATCAGTTGAAGCTGGATTAGCTCCTGTTAATCTTAATTTAGTTGTGCTAGCTGGTATGCTTATAGAATAAGTTGTATTATCGTTATTATCTTCCCAAGGTACATTAACATAAGCTTTCTCACTACTTAACTCAACTGGATAGTTTTTACCAGATTCAGTATAACCTATTTTTATACCACCACGCACAGTGCTAGTAGCTAAAGGTAATGCATAAGTACTTGCTATTGTTATCGTTCCATTATTGCCAGATATTGATATATCACTACCATCAGCAAAAGTAACCTCACTAGTAGAACTATCACTACCTGTTAAAGTTATTACTTTAGTATTACCACTTGCTATACTGTATGTTGTATTATCACCAGTGGCATCATCTCTCCAAGCTGGATTACCTGATGTATCTGTTTTCCAAACTTTACTAGCGACAGCACCTGGGGCAGCTACATAACCCGGAACTGTTTTTGTGTTAGCATTCCAAGTGTTGTTGTCAGTTGGAACAACCCAAGTTGCATCAGCTCTTAAAAATTTAGCTTCATCACCAGCTGCAGAAGCAGGAACAGCTCCTTTTGTTCCAGCCACGGTTGCAGTCGCTGCACCCATAGTATCTATACCTATAGTTGCGATACCACTTGTTGCCGCACCTGTTATAGGGGCTGTTACTTTTATTTCTGTAATATCACCTTGCGGTACTGACACCCAAGTTGCATCACCTCTTAAAAATTTACCTTCTGCGCCAGCAGGTGGAGCCACAACCAAACCACTTGTTCCAGCCACAGCAGCAGTGGCGCCTGAAAAATTACTATATGTTGTGTTAGGTGATGTTAATGTCATTACATAAGGATCAGTGTTTGTTCCAGTCCCTGTTAAATCAGTTGCTCCAGGATCACCTACAGCTGTAACAAATTGTAAATATTCAGTGTTTAAAACTGTTTTATCAACATCACTACTATCTCTTACTTTCCAAGAATAACTACCAGCCGCACTGTCTATTGTAATTTTATTATCACTGTTTCTAGTAACTGTAGTTGCCCCGGTACCCACTATTTCTAAATCAGTTGTTCCAGAAGCTGTACCAGTCCCTGTTAATCTTAAAAAAGGATTTACTTGAGGTGAAGCTCCGGCATTTTCTTGAAAATTAATATCGTAAGTTGTTCCAGTTAATGTAACAGTGTTAGTAGCTTGACTGGCTTCAACACCTGTTGCACCTAGTATTAAAACCGTACCACCACTTTCATTTAGTATTACACCAGAATCAGTGTTATCTGATCCAACTCCAAGAAGAGTTTGATTAGGATTTTGTGTATCTGTCCAAGGCACGTTAACAACTAAATCAGCGTTAGCAATAGTTGCATTATTATCTAATTGAACAGCATAAAATCTATTTGCAGGTGGCGAAGCATCTAAAGCTTGAGTTGCAGCATCAGCCTGCGTATTGTTTATGTCTGCTGAAAAAACTGTACCACTTAAATTTAAACCATTACCAGCTGTATATGTTGTATTTGTCGCAGCTATATCTATAGTACTAGCATCTGTTCTAGATAATGTAACATTTGTTCCACCTGTTAATACAATAGCATCGTCTGTACCGTCACTACCTTTCAAATTAATACTTGTTGTAGCTGAAGGAACATCAATAGTGTAAGTTGTGTCAACCGTATAACTAGGAACATCCCATGTGTTATCACCTCTTAGAAATGTAGTAGCATCTTGAGTTCCTGTAGCGTTTAAATCAGCTGTAACAGTCACAGCACCAGTTGTGGCTGCATTAGGCGTTAAATCAATATAAGTACCATCAGTTGTTGTTATACTAGTTACCCCTGAGTTTGTAGCTGGTACTCTAGTCCAAGCGCTTCCGTCATAAACACACCAATCTCCTAAAGCCCAAGTACTAGGTTCGTTAGTTCCTCCGTTTGGATAAGCAGTTCCAGCAACATCACATATCCATAAAAACCCTGCACCTTTGTTAGCTGCTAAAGTTAAATCTGGACTTCCACCACTACCACCTGAAGCGTCCCAAGTTCCCTTAAATATTAAACCTGTAGGTATTGCTTCCCAAGTACCGTCACCTTTCAAGTAAGTAGATGATGTTCCACCTTCAGGTACATAACCTACATTAGCGCCACCAATATATTTAGCCGATGTTAAAGTTAACTCTCTATTGGTTATACTCTCCACTAAAGGCGCGCCTGCTGAATCTGCTGTAGCTAAAGTAACGCCAGTTATACCAGTATCTGTATCTGTACCAGTTAAAGTTATTGTATTTCCTGTTTGTGCAGCTGTAACACTACCACTACCTAATATTAAAACAGTTCCACCACTATCACTTAATAAAACGCCAGAATCTGTATTGTCTGTTCCAGCACCTGTTATCGTTTGTATTGTATCGTCCCAAGGCACGTTAACAACTAAATTTGTACTATTATTATCTAATTGTATTGCGTAGGTTTTATTAGCATCTGTAGATAAACTTTCAGGCGCATTACCAGCTGTAGCATCTACGTTTACATCAAACTCTAATGTATTTAATGTTAAACCTATTCCAGCTGTGTATTCTGTGTTTAAACTATCCCAAGTTAAAGATGAATCACTATCTCTAGTTATAGTTATATTAGTTCCTCCAACTAAAGCTATAGGATCATCAGTACTATCACTACCTTTTAAGTTAATACTAGTTGTAGCAGTAGGCACGTCAATAGTATAAGTTGTGTTTTGATTTGCAGGCCAAGTAACTGTTGTAGTTTCCACTCCAGTAATATGACCTGTTGTGCTAGAGGATAGGCTACTTACTAAATCAACTGTATCTCCAGGATTAGGTGATGCTGTGGCTGTTGTGTTAGATCTTGTTACCGCACTATGATTTATTGTCAACGTTCTAGGTGATGTTACCACTGTAGCTATATCAGTTCCTCCAAGTATAGAAGCTGTTTGACCAGCTGTTATATCTTGAACACCAGCGTCACCAGCTAAAATCCATTTCTCATAACTTGTAAAAGTTTGTAAAGCACCAGTGCCATCTATATATTGAGCAGCTGTCCCCGCGCCTGTAACCGCTAGTATCCCAGCTTGAGTAACTGGCGAATTAGCAACTGTAAACGCTGCTGGCATTGATAAACCAACACTAGTTACACCTTGAGCAGCAACATTAACCCATTGTGTTCCTGTAGCTGTAGAACTAAGTAATTGCCCTGCTGTCCCCGGTTGATTACTTGAATCGTAATAACCACCTGAAACTAATAAGTTATTTGATATAACAATAGAGTTAGTTGTTGTATTACCTATATTCGTTACTTGTTGTAAGTTTTGAGCATTACCTTGCCCAGAGACTAAATCAAGTAAAGACCCTATAGTAAAACTAACAGTTGGGTTACCATGAACCGGGTTCACCGCATCCTCGTCATAAGTTATAGTACCTATAAGTAAATCATCTCTCTTTGGTTGGTTTAAAGGATACGAATATATTATTGCCATATTATTTATTTTCTAATTCTTTTACTCTTGCTTCTAATTCTTGTATTGCAGCTACTAATAATGGTATAAGCCTTGAATGATCAATAGCTTGGTAAACAGGTTTTCCATCTGAATCTAATTCATCTTTATCACCTGTTACAGCTTCTGGAACTATCTTTTGTACTTCGTGAGCTAAGAAACCATCTATAGTTATTTCTGGATACTGCTTGAAATTAAATCTACTTGGTTTTAATTGTTTTAATCTAGTTATAGAATCACTTATAGGAATTATATTTTCCTTTAATCTATAGTCAGAGCTTGTATTAAAAGCTGTTGATGAACCATAAAAAGAAATACCGCCAATATAAGTTCCAAAATTATCTGAATAAAATTTAGCAAACCAACCAGCTGTGTTATTTTGTCTTAATTCTAAAGGAGGTCTTGTTCCACCAGTTCCGTAAAATCTTGCAGCAGTTACAGATGTTGTGCCATCAACTCTTAAGTAAGCGTCAGGACTTGTATTGTTTATTCCAACGTTACCGTTATAGCTAGCATGAAGTGCAACTCTACTACCACCGTTATATATATGAGTTAATAATTGCACAGAATTATCAGCCGCTCCAGAAGATATTGTTCCAGTTGTATTAACTATACGAATACCTGCAACTCCACCTAAAACCGTAGAAGGTGTGTCACCATCCCCTGACTCTTCAAATAAGCCTGAGTCTGCTCTAGTATATCCTATATATTGTCTAGTGTTTTTTGCTACTGCATAAGTACCAAGTCTTATACTACTTGCTAGATCACCACTAGTACCTAACTGTAATCTATAAGTTGGACTCGTGTTTCCAATACCAAGAAATGCATGTGGTATTAATATGTCCGGGTTATTGTTGGTATCAGAATAAAGACTAAACCTATTGTTTCTTGAATCAAAAATACCTGCTTTTCTCGATTGACCTGAAACTGGATAATATTTTAACTTAGTATTATAATCATTTACATTGGCTGTTCTTTGTACTTCTAATCCCCAATTTGGATCAATACCAGGCGTAGAATTAGTGTTGATTGCATAAATTCCACCATTGTAATCTCTACCCATACCAATTTGCCCACCAATAAGTGTTTTGCCATCTGTTAAATCATGGTTAAACTTTATATATGCAGTTCTCGCTGCTCCCGCATTGTTATAAAACGTTTTAGATCCTAAGTTGTTTGTTGAACTACCTGCTGTAAAATGTATTTGATCAGTAGAGTTTTGAGCACTGATCCCCCATTCAACGTGTGGTTCATAGTCTGCAAAAATTATAGTATCACCTTCAGAAGTTCCTTGTTGTATTGCTATAGCCGCTGTTGTGTCTGTTGAAGCAGAAGCTGCGTAAACTTTTAAACCTGGTATATTTCCTGAAGAACCTCCTGCAATACCTGCTCGCATTCCACCATTGACTTCTAGTTTGTGTCCAGGCGAACTTGTTCCGATACCAACGTTGCCGTCGCTTTTTAAATAAAATGGTACAGAGCTTCCTTGTCTAATTCTAAAAGAACTTGTTGAAGCTAAATCTAAAGCAAACAAACCAGATGTCATTCCAAAAACACCACCACCATTATCATTTCTTATTTGTAATATATCAGAAGAACCTCCACCATCAAAAATACCTCTTCCTTCTACGTGTAATTTTTGTTCAGGCGCAGTTACTCCGATCCCGACGTCGCCGCCTGATAATATAATATTAGTATCACCTCGTAATGTAATTTTACCTGTTTCAAAAAAGATACGAGTGTTTGTATCGCCTGCGTGAAATAGATAATTAGGAAAATATGTATATCCACTAAATGTAGCTGAACCTACATTATCAAAAGTTAATGCCGTTACGTTACCTCCATCAACCTGTAACAACATGTTATTGTCAGATCTCATAAAGCTATTATTAGCATCAGCAGCTATAAATAGATAGTGGTTGTTGGTGCCATCCAAAGCTTTTATAATTGGCGTTCCCTTACTTACTGTTAAATCTCCTAGAAATGTAGATCCGGCTCCAGTACCATAGGCAAAATATCCCGCACCGTATGTAGATAAACCTTGGTTAGGAGTGCTTGTCTCTCCTTGGCCCCAACCTGCCGGATTTCCAATACCTACTTTGTTATATAAATGCATGAACTCATTAGTAAATTGGCCTCTAGCACCTTTAAAATATATAGATTCCGAAGCGGTAAATGAAGTTAATGTTGAAAAAGTTTTATTAGCGGTTATTGTTTGAGTTGTACCAATAGTTACATAGGGACCACCTGGTGGACTCAAACTATCTACATAAGCTTTAGTTGTAAAATTCGCAGCAGCAGTAGGTGTTATACCACTTACTAATCCCGTAAAAGTTGCATTTTGTGATGTATCAATAGTTAATGCTGTATTTGAAGATAAACTTGTGCCTCCTGTTAAAAGTCTTAGTTCATCTTGAGATTTAATATACATTTTTCTACCAGTACCAGTGTTGTATACATAAGTAGAACCTGCCCAATCAGCACCAGAATAAGTAGAACCGATAGAACCTATATTAATAAAGTTATTTGCATCATTTTTTATATTTATTTCTGCATAACCAGGGGCTGATGTTCCTTGTAAAGTTAAGATAACACTTTGTGATGTTGTATAACTTAAAGCTCCTGTATCTATTAAAAGAGAGTTTTCTATACCAGTACCTGCCGCATTCCATTTCGGTATATAGTCATTTGTACCAGTTCCTGTAACTGTACCTCCAGATCCTGGATGTGCATCAACATAAGCTTTAGTTGCAAAATTTGCAGCGGCTGTAGGTGTTATACCACTTACTAGTTTTGTAAAAGTGGCTTGACCGTCTGCTCTTGCAAAGGTTAAAGTATTAATCCAATTTGTACCATCATTTACATAAAATTGAAAATCACTAGCAGCTGGACCAGCTACCTGTATTGCTGCATAATCTGTTCCTCCTTTTGCAAATCTTAAATCATTATCTGTCGTTGCATCTCCAGAATCTAATCTTAATGCGTAACCAGATGCATCTCTGACAAACGTTGCTGATGTACCAGTTAAAGTTCCCGAAAGAGTTAAAGAAGTTCCAGCTAAAGGTCCACTTAATGTTCCACCTGTCAAAGGTAAATATGGTCCACCAATAACGGTTGAAGAGTCAACCCAAGTTGGGGCTGCATTACCATTTGATCTTAATATCTGCCCAGAAGTTCCATGAGATGTACTAAAAAGTATAGCCCCAGTGGAATGGACGTCAAATAATCCGTTTATATTAGATAATGATGCCATTAATTATTTTCTAATGTTTCTATTCTAGCTTTTAAGCTATCGTTATCTGCTTTTAGTTCTTGTATTGCTTTTGTCAACGCCGCTATTATTGGCATTTCATTTAAACCTATAAATTTATTATCATCTGCCCCACTTTCTACATATGCTTGAGGAATAAATTCTTTTACTTCTTGTGCTAAAAACCCTAATAATTTATCTGAATCTTCAGAATGTGTTTTCATTCTATAAAGCTTAGGTTTTAATCCCATAACTTCTTTTAAACCTATTTCAGAATCTTCAAAATCTTTCTTTTTATTAATATCCGACATAGCGGTGTAAGTTCCTGAAGTTCCATCAAACACTCCTTTATTTGATATTCCACCTTGTTGTAAAAATAACTGACCATTACTATAACTATTAAAATTCCAGTTATTACCAGTGTTTGATAAACTACCAAGAAATATCATTGAACCATCTGCCATTTGCATATTTCCCCCACCTGTAATACGCATTCTTTCTGTACTATTTGTAGCAAATTTTAAAAGGCCTGCAACTCCGTTATTTATTTCAAAATCAAGTCCATTATGATATATATAAGCCTTGGCACTTGAGTTGTTAGTGAATGCTATAATGTTTGAATTTGAACCACTTAAAGTAATATTACCTCTATTAGCTTGCGAATAAGGATTATATGTACCACGAATTAAAACATCCCCCTCACTTGTAATACGCATTGCTTCAGTAGCATTAGCATTAATGCTTTGTGAAACACCAAAAGCTAAACTGCCTTGCCTACCATAAAGCTCTTCAGTCATACTTTTTATATATGCAGTAGTTTTAGGGGTGTCTGCATCGGTACTATAAAACTCTATAGTTCCAACAGGGTCTCCAGCCACTGAAGTACTATCCGCTCTTGTAAGTCTAAGTGTAGCTCCTCCAACTCCGCTAGTAGTGTTTGGATTGCTTATTTCAAGCTGTGCATCAGGCGAAGCCGTTCCGATCCCGACGTTGCCGCTTTCTAAAATAATAAATTTATCTGAATACGAACCACCTGTAAATCTTGTTATAATATATTTATTAGCTGTTGTAGCATATACACCCCATCCATCATCAGTAGTATCTCCTTCAATTAATATTATTCCAGTGTTTCCTCCAGCAGAACTTCTTGCTGTTAAAACTGCATTTCCTGATTGACTTTTTCCAATTCCGACGTTTCCAGCGCTGTCTAATTGCATTGTTAGTACTGGTGTCGCAACTGTTCCCGCATTTCCTGTTGCAAACCTTTTAAAAGATATATCACCTCCAGAGCCAAAATAAACCTGGCTAGCATATCCAGTGCTTCTTAGATACCATGCCCCGTTATAATATACGTTATCCGCAAGCCAGGCGTTATTAACCGAATAAGATTGCATTTCTAAAGTTCCAGCTTTTACACTTGAATTTGTTATTGATCCAGGAAGTTCTAATTTAGTGATAGCATCGTGTCCAGCTGAAAATCCTATTCCAACATTTCCGCTTGAAGAAATTCTCATTCTTTCGGTAGGACCACCTGTTGCCGCAGGTCCGTTAACTCCAAAAGTTAAATAACACGCTGCATCTGTTGTTCCAACTCCTATACCCATTACACCCATACCATTACCTGCTACAACTTTTTGTTGTGCTCCATTATAATACCAATTTCCGGTTAACCTTACTTCATTACCCCACATGCCTAGATTACCTGCATTATTTGCTACTCCTTGAGTACCTGTAAAAATTATATGTCTTGTGTCATTTAAACCTGTCGTGGGCAGAGAAACTAATCCAGAACTGTCTATACGCATTCTTTCAGAAGCATTACTATAAAATGATAAATCAGTATTTGTATCTGTACCAATTCTTGCATCACTACTTTGTATTGCTTGTGCAAATAAAATATTGTCATCATTACCTGACCTTATTTTCATTGTTGTATGAGTAGAATCTTGTATTTCTAATTTAACTGCTGGATTTGTTAAACCAATACCTACATTTCCAGAACTGTCTATAGTCAGTCGAGTAGCACTATTAGTAACATCTCTTATTTGAAATTTTTCGGAATCACTTTGGTCAATTCTTATAACATATTCTTGAGCAGCAGTTTTAAGTTTTAAAAATGGGTCTCCACTTGTATTGTCAATTATAATATCCCCATTTGTTGTTACATTACCTGAAAAAGTCGAGTTTCCAGAACCATCAATAACTAATCTATCTCCTACACCATTTTTTGTTATAATAAAACTATCTGAACTTGTACTTCTAAGTCTATAAATAGATGCGCTTGTAGAGTTTAAAGCTATTTCAGAATTTGCTCCAGCAGCTTCAATTAAAAAATTAGGATCCGTTGTTCCTACGCCCACATATCCTGTTGTTTGCTCTACAACGAATTTTCCATTTATATTTGATAAATTTGCCATTTATATATTTTTTTAAAAAGTAACTAAAGCATAAGGTGTTCCCCTCATCATTACTCTTGGCGTATATGATGCTGAGCTTGATGTTGCTCTAAAATAAAAAACTAAAGTAGAGCTTCCAGATCCATTTGTCTCTGCAACTTCAATATTGCCCCCACTACCTACAACATTTTTAGTATAATACCAAGCCCCACCTCCATTATAACAAGCATAAACAACGTTGTAATAGGCACCACCACCACCTGATGCAACAAATTCAACAATAGCGCTTTGACCGTTTGTAGAAGCGGGGACGTTTGCAACAATATAGCCTGTGGTACCTATGCTTGCAGTTGCAGAATCACCAAATCTAGTGCTACCTATAATAGCACCTCCATTAACATGAAGTTTACTTTGAGGATTAGTTATTCCGATCCCGACGTAGCCGCCGCCGCCAGCCATTATAATGTTTCCGCTACTACTATTGTTTATATACAAAGGACTTCCTGCGTTTGCAGAATTAAATGTTGCTATTTGATTAGGAGATATTCTTAAATAAGTACCATCGACTGTGCTTTGTATTCTTGTAGCCCAACTAGCTGATCTAACGTCAAGAATATCATTAGGTGAAATCGTTCCGATCCCAACATTGCCGTCAGTATCAATTATCATTCTGTTTGTATAAGAATTATTAGCATCATTTACCTGTCTAAACAATAATCCTTCTCCTGCTACACCTACAGCTCTTATTTCCCAAGTTCTTATATTAGCAGTTCCACCTGCTGCATATAATCTAATAATAGAATCAAGACCGCTTCCTGCAACTTCTAAATTAGTAAAAGGCGAGCTCGTCCCAATTCCGACGTTGCTATTTCCTTTTACAATTAAATCAGTATTTCCAGAATCATCTCTAACTTCAAAAGTTTTACCACTTGCACTATTTCCACCACCTTTAACTAATAAACCATAAGATGTAGCAGTTGAACCACTATTATTTTCTATTGTAACTAATGGTGCACCTGATGCTGCTGTACCAATAAAAGTTGCACCAACTCCATCTATATTACCGCTTATAGCCATACCTTGTTGAACAATTAAAGTTCCTGCAGTATTTATTTGTAATCTATTAGTCCAAGTTCCTGATTTTCGTGATTCTATAAAATATGAGCCTGACGCAGTTCTTTGTCTAAATGAGTCATCAGTTGAACCATCATCTGCGCCAATATAGAATTGTCCGGCATCTACATACATATTATCCCTTGAAATAACTACATTAGAATTAGAAATTCCTGTTGCATAAACATCCCCTGTAAAAGTTGAGTTTCCAGTTACTTGAAGTTTTATAGAAGAACCTACGGCAGCTGTTTGACCAATTAATACATTACCTCCAGTTGTTACTAGGAACTTATTATTTATATTAGATAAATTAGCCATATTTTATTTTATGATGTGTATCTAGTTACAGCAGTTGCTCCTTGACCCACTTGAACCGTGTAGTGTATGTCTTGGGTAGTTGTTGCTGCAATTGAACAAGAAATAGCATCACCACCAACACTTTGACCATCATTTGCAAAAGTAACTACATAGTCGCCGTTTGTAGCGGCACCACTATCTATTATTTTGTTATAATTTGGAGCTGTATTAAGCCTATGTGCCACAGTATATTTTTTACAAGCATATCCTGAGGTTCCAGAAGTTAAATAAACGTCAAAAACTAAAGCACCTGTCGTAGGTCTAAACAATCTAAATAATATAGCAGAAGCAGCTCCACCAGTAAAACTTTTGCTTCCAGTAAAAGTTCCACTATTACCACCACCGTGAATTATATCACCATCAACAGTTAAGTTACCGTCGATTTCTACGTTGCCTTTAAATTCCGCATTTGCAGAAGTATCTAATATTAAGGCAGTAGTTGCATTTGGTTGAAATTTTATAGCATTTCCTGATTGTCCTTGTATTAAAGCATAACCTGTGTCCCAACTTAATACCCCATTAGCATAAGAATTACCCCAAAGTACTTGATTAGCTCGAGCAATTCCCGTAATATTTCCATCACCTGTTACAGTAATTCCCGCGTTTGTAGTTGATAATCTTGTTATATCGTTATGCATTAAATTAACCGCACCATCTTCAAAAGCAGTTATCATTGTTTCGCCACCATTAGCACTTCTTAATCTAAATGCGTTAGTGTCAATCCTTAAATCCCCTGTCCCTTCATCTATAATATAACTATTACTGCCATCATGAAATATTTGTAAATCTTGCGTGGCTCCAAACAATGCTCTACCATTTCCTCCAGCAGAAGAATCTTGAAAAACGATATTAGCACTTGTTACGCTTATGTCAGTGGAACCAGTTGTATTACCATTAACTAATACTTCAGCTAATGTTTCTGTCTTAGTTCCAACAGGAACTGACCATTGACCATCACCTCTATAGAACGTTGTAGTGCTTGGCGTTCCACCTGCGTTTACAAGACCTATAGTCATTTCATTAGCACTAACAGCAGAATCAGTTGCAATACCTGCACCACCAGCTGTTACAGCGCCTGTGAATTTTAAGTTGAATCCAGATGTAACCGTTATATCTGTGCCTTCGTCAGAATCAGCCGTCCAAGATACATAATTGTCTACAGTAGGGAAAGTAACTAAATCTAAAACTCCGTTTATATATTGAGATGCAGTACCTGCACCAGCTATATTAATATCACCAGTACTTGTTATTGGTGAGTTTGTTATAGTAAGTGCATCACCTGTTTCTGTTAAACCTACGCTTGTAACTGTACCTGTCGTTGGTGTTGTCCATGTGTTAACTGAAGCAGCACCACCACCTGATGTTAACACTTGCCCAGCTGTACCATAAGTTGCAGCACCTAAACTAATACCTACGTTAAATCTAGATGTCTCTTCAAAAACAGCAGGACCTTTTACAGTTGTACTGTCTGTATCAGCATCACCAAGCGTTGTATTACCTTCAACTACAAAGTTACCAGAGTTACCAACAGTAACCGTAGTGCCATCATCTGATATAAGACCAGTTGCTAAAGTGTTTGTACTTGTCCATTTAGCTATTTTGTTTGGAGCACCAGATCCTAATACTTCGTTTGATTGATCAAGTTTTTGCCAAGCATCTGTACCAGCACCATTGTTTACATATATAGCCCAGTCACCAACTAACCAATCTGTAATTCCATCTAAGTTTGTATTACCAGCAACCGATACAATCCAAAATTGACCGTTTAAAGGTGTAGCACTTGGTGCAGTACCAGCACTAGCATCCCATGTTCCTTCAAAAGCTAGGCTTCCGGCTAAACCAGTTATTTGCCCTTGTAGTTTTGCCATTGCAGCAAGTATAGTATCTGTAGCGGCAATTGCTGAAGAAGTTGGAGTAGCTAAGTTCGTAAGAACTTTACCAGTTACCGTAGTATCAGCTATTGTAGTAGCTATACTAATTGAACCACCTGATGTATAAGTATAAGGACCACCAGTAGAAGTTGTATCACCTGTTATTGCAATAGCTCCTGACGATGCTAAAGCTGTCGCTGTATCTGCATTACCTGTTAAAGCACCTACAAAATCTGTAGATGTAATACTAACACCACCAGTGTATGTACCAGCAGAACCAGAGAATGTACCGTCTGATAAAGTACCGGCTTGTAATATACCAGCTACAGTTACTTGGCCTGTTGCACCACCTGCAAAAATAAAGCCTGCAGCACCTGTTAATGTGTCTGTATCTGACCAGAATGTAACTTGATTAGCAGCACCTGTACCATCTGGTAAACCTGTAACCGCTATTGATAAATCATAATTTGCAGCATCCCAAGTTGTAGTTATATTAGTACCATCAGTTACTGTAACAGCAGCACCACTAGGTATTGCCGTACCTTCTAAGCTCCAGTTATATAATGGAACTTCTGTAACCCAATTAGTACCAGTTGCTGTAGAGGATAATATTTGACCAGCTGTACCTACATCACCACTTGAATCTTGATATGTACCTGAATTAAGTAAGTTAACAAATGTACCAGCTGCTGTAGCTTCAAAAGCTCCAGTTACTTTAGCACCACCTGTTAATGTCTCTAATTTTTTAGAACCGTCAAACTGTAGATCAACACCAGCTTTACCGTTTATAATAGTTTTTTTAGTTGCAGCTGTAGCTGTTATGTCTATATCACCTGAGCTATTTGATATTGTAGTTTTACCTTCAGTGTTTATAATTTTTAAATCAGTACCATCATGTTCAATTGTAGCATCTGATCCAGTGCCAAGAATAACTTTTGATGTATCTGTGAAAGTAATGTCATCACCTGTTGAAACCGCTATATCAGATCCACTAGTTGTATTGCCATTAGCTAATACCTCTTGTAATGTATCAAATAAACCTACTTGATTGTCAACGTATGTTTTTATAGCTAATGTACTTACTACATTATCATTTTGAGCTCCAGCTAAGTTAGAACTAGTTATTAAATTAGTACCAGATATTGGACCATCAAGAACTAAAGCAGTTAAACCACCTAAACTTGTAATGTTAGGTTGAGCAGCTGTGGCTACAGTACCTGTTAACAATGTTGAAGTAATGTTGGTAAAACCTGTACCAGTTGTACCACTTATTACAACACCACCTACAGTTCTAAAACCACCACCTATAAATGAGCTGTTAGTTAGATTTATATCAAAGCCTGTGGCTACGTTACCTAAGTTTAATACTGTTTGTAAATCACCAGTTGCCACTGTTACAAGATCTATTATACTTTGTATAGTAAAATTCTTAGTAGCTTTGTTACTACTACTTACATCTGTTCCTAATACAAGATCCTCTCTTACTGGATCAACCGTTGGGTATGAATATATTATTGCCATGTTATATTAGTTTATAAATTTTTAAAGATGCGCTTGGCACTTGTGTAGCCCAGTTATTAGTTATAAGCTGAGACTCTAAAGTTGGTTGTGCACCTTGAGAATCCCATAAGCCTCTAAATAAATAATATGTACCTGCTACCGTTATATTGACGATGCTGTTGATAGATATTCTTTTTCTATCAGTTGAAGCCGTTGGAGCCCATCGCTCTGCAACAGTTGGTCCTGCTTGAGACAAACCATCTTGCATTGTTTTAAATACCGGGAAGATGTTTCCAGGTGGTGTACCTTTTACAAGATACTCTTGTTCTATATAGTATGAACCCTTACTATTAAAGGTTATTTTTCCTGTAGCTGCTGTATAAGATACGTGTGTACCTGTAATATCAGCTGCACCAAATATAATAACATCACCCGCTTGTGTTAAAGGGATAGATGCTATAGTTTCTGTTTGTAATTGCTGAAAGAAGTTTTGATCAACTAACGATTTAATGCTTGAAAATGTGTACTGTACCGTGGGATTGCCTATAACAGGAGCGCCTACACTATCCACAGTATTGGATCCTAGTACTTTGTCCGCCAGTTGGGGATCTAGTATAGGATATGAAGAGATTTGAGCCATAGTTTTTTTTATTTATATTCTGTCTACGCTGTAAACATGTGAATTTATGAGATTTCTCTAACGGACTTTTTGTGAAGCGCGCTATGATAGATAATATCACAGGTTTTTAGCAAGGTTTACTAGTAGTATATAGAGAGTATTAGAATAGTGTGACAATAGCCTGTTACTATACTACCTTAATAGCCTTATGTCACTGTTTTCATTCTGAAAAAGTGTTGGTTATATAGAATTATGGTGTTACCCCTATCCCTCTGGTTATCAACGTGTTACGCAAAATGATTTTAGTTTTAGGGCCCCCATGTGTTTTTTTAATAAATCACAAAACGTTTTACCTTTTTTATATATTTATATAAATAGCATTTGCGTTTCACTATACAGAACTAATACGACTGATAGTGGATAATATATATGAATCAAATAACTAATAACAATACAATATGAACTATACACAATTACAATTACTACTACAAAATGATGAACTTCACTACAATGAATCAAACAAATCAGAATTTATACTATATGAAAATACAATACATGATTTCCATCACACTATTAAAACATTAAATGATAACAACATTCCATACACTATAGAAACTGATGAACTAAATCTAGATACTATATTAATATAATAATACACTATGAGAAGTAGTGGTATACATACTAACTAATATAATACAATAAACAAACATACACTAACATACAACTAAATATAATACTATGAATGAATTAATACAAGAATTAAAAGTAAAGTTTCCATATGACAATACTATGTGTAAAGATAAGTACAATGATACTATACTAGATTATCTATATGAAGAAATCGTAGTAGAACTTACAAACTAAATACGATGTGTATTGGATAATATAAATGTAAAACAACTAACAATAATAAATATAATAATATGAATCGAGAAAAACTATACAACGAGGTAATTCAAGACTACTCACATCTACAATATGAATATGAAGGTGATGAACTACAAGATAAAATTAATGAAATTGTAGATACATTAATTGAAATAGAAACTCTTGAATACAACAAAATATATTCATAAGTACAAACTAAATACGATACAATGTGGATAATATAAATGTAACTAATAAACTAATAATAAATAAATATAATATGAGTAATTTAAAATCAAAAAGATTTGTCATCAGACAGTCACTAATCGGAAAAAATGTAGTAATAGAATTTACTAACAAGAAAGGTATCACATACACTTACAATCATGACATAGCGTTCAACATCATGAAATCTAAGTTACAAAGTATGAATTGCTTTCAAAAATACAAGTCTTACACTGCAACTAATAATATTCCAGTTGCACTAAGAAATGTAGAGTTAGTATAATAATCTAACAAGTGTGCGTTCAGTATTTTCTACACTATAAACACAGTTGAATACTTATGACATAATGGTTTATGTGAGTTCGATTCTCACCATGTCAACTAACTTAAAAATATAAAATATGTATAATCAATCTGCTTTAATCAGAATATCTAAGCAACTATTCCCAGACAAGAATGTCTTTCAATTAACTAAACAAGAACAACAACAAGTTCTATCAATCTATAACGAATTTCACTAATAAACTAAATAATAATAATATGACTAATTTACAAAAATTTAATGTACTAATTGTACTTACACTAATCATCGTTTTAACTAACGTAATTAATAACGGCGGATTTACATTATGATCTATACTTTAAATACACATTATGGTGAGGTCGATCTCACTTGGGCAATAGGTTTACAAATGGAAGATAAACTAACAAGAGTTGACGTAGAAGGTATAATACTTACACACAAACTAAATACGATCACTAATGGATAATAATAATATGAATACAGAATTTAAAGACTATCCTGCTTCAGAAATCAAAGCAAAGTTACAACAATGTCTTGACTATGAAGCGAAATACGGTGCAATACCACAAGTAACTGCTGTCAAAAAATGGTGTAATAGCTATGACTATCGCAAGAATGAGTGGCAATGGCGACAAAATGTAGCTAAATCAATTAACTTTAATACTAACTATAATGGATAATAAAGAAGAATTAGAACGATTGTTCGAAGAAAAATTTGGTGAAGGATCACTAGAGTTTGCAATAGAGCAAGGTTTCGACAAAGATGAATTACTAAATAATATATAATATGGCATATCAAACATGGAAACTCGAACAAGAATCGCTTGAAAATGCGTTCGCTAGACGACTACTAGTCGAGTATAATATCAAAGAAGTCACAACACAGCGTCAAGCTATAAATGGCACAAGAGAGTTTGAATTCCCTGTACCATCAAGAAAAAGATGGCCAAATAGTAACAAACTAAGACTTGCTTGTTACAAATCAGGTTATGTAAGAAATGTAAACTCTTGCTCATCTAACTATCAACTAAACCCAGTTTATAAGCGAGAACAAAGGCAAATGTTTCTAACTGACGAAGGTATACTTAAAACATATATCTATAATGGTTACACTAGAACTAAAATCTGGAATACTATGGCAAGACTTAAATTTATGCTAGACTTCTATATCAGAAATTACAATGTAAATACGACAAATAACGGATAATACAAGTATATGAAACAAATTAAATTCAATCAAGAAACAGGTAATGTACTGTTAGAAACAGACAAAGGTTACCAAGTGCTTACTCCACTACGTCAAAACATAGAGTACACAGACTACACATCGTTTTATCGCATAAATGATAGAATATATGTGTAAGAATATGCAAGAGTTACTAGCTTACTCTAAAGCTAGACGACGTAGACAAGCGTTTCAGCACTATGAAATCAATAAAGTACATGGTGAATGCAGTGGTTTGACTGATCGTGAGTGGAATAATGTAAAAACACGCGGTAAAACATCGTATACTCAATCAAGTAAGTACACAATGCACAAAATGTGGCGTGATAATACACAGAAATACGACTTAAAACAATTAAAATTAATAAATAAAGCATGAGTAAAATGAAAATTATAGATGAAATAGCAGACGCTCAAGTCTCTTACATCAAAGAAGCATTGTATGACTCTGTTCAGTGGGCTATTGATGGTTCAGAACTAGATCATGACAAGCTAAACGGCGAAGAATACAACCAATTAATGCACATGATTATGTGTGCTACAGTAGAAAAATTACATACAGGATTAGATGAAGACTAGAAAACTAAGACATAAGCACATTAAACTACTTAAAATTACTAAGTATGAAGCGGAAAGATTAGAAGTAGAATACTACAGACGATTCAATTACAAACTAAATACGATTGTAAATGGATAATAATAATATGAGATGTAAATGTAATAACAAAATACCGGCAGGCAGAATAGCCTTAGGTTACAGCAGGTGTATTAACTGCTCAGAAACAAAACAATACAGCTATATTCCTATAATTGGCAACAAACAAGTATTAGAAATACAAATAGTAAGCCAAGAACTAAGCGATCAAGTACATAAAGCTTGGCGCAGGAAATAAGGGAGTGATAAGGTAAGTTAACCACGAGTGTAAGCATTGCGAAAAGCTATAGGGTTAAAACGGCGGTTCGACTCCGCCCACTTCCACTAAATGCGGGGTAGAGCACTGGTAGCTCGTCGGGCTCATAACCCGAAGGTAGTAGGTTCGATTCCTTCTCCCGCAACTAACATTAAATAAATTAAATATGCCAAACATGAGTTACTGCAGATTCGAGAATACTGCAAGAGCAATGGCCGACTGTGTGTCTGCTATTGAAGACAATGACGTAAGTGAAAACTTAAGTATCTATGAAGTAAATGGTCTTAAAGACATGCAAATGCTTGCTATGGATCTTATAAACTTAGAGAGTGAGATAGAAGAATTAATAAATCATTCAAGAGTTAAACATCATACAGACTAAATACGAATTAATACAGATAATATAAATATGAAGATCAAAACAATTTATGACAGACTAAAACCAGGTTTTAAGTCGTCACTGCAAAAAAATGCTAGACAGTATTCTAGTGCTAAAAGGCTTAAGTATACTCTTATGTCTCAAACGTCATGGTATGACTTAACGGTTAGTCCAGTATCTGATATATCAGTTTACTGTGACATACCAACTT
>JACSEJ010000005.1_pt1 | contig 29077 bp, 24 predicted proteins | sample 8225461 | NCBI WGS metagenome assembly JACSEJ01 (sample SAMN15704941, study PRJNA253121) | viral metagenome | isolation source: viral RNA from sea star tissue | host: Pycnopodia helianthoides | place: USA:Seattle Aquarium | collected 2013 | reverse complement strand
GTCTTATAATGTTCATAAATAGTACAGGACCTGAACGTACGTCCTAAAACTGTTCCTTTAATTGATTATGTACATTTGATATGTATGTAACTAACCTAACACTTTAGTGTTAGGGGTACTATGACTTTACTAGTGAGTTGTAGTTTTTATGTCCATGCCGCTTAGAAAAGCATTTGTAGTGAATGTAGGTAGAAAGCTAATATTGAAATATATTACTTGCTGGTTCAAATCCAGTCATGGACACCAACTGAATAAATATATAAAATTTTTTTTAATTTCCTTTAATTTTTGTTTTTAATAATATTTATACACGGAACCAAGAACAAGTATACTTGTTCTTTTTTTATTATTTATGATATAATAATAGTATATGAAAGAAAATTATAGTTCACTAGCTGATTTTATATCTAACTTAGAATGAGAAAGTAAGTCTAAAAAAGAGCAAGCCATACAAATGGCAAAACATTATGAAGAAGATTTTCAAAATAATCAGATTCTAAGACATATAGAGTTAAATGAAATATACTCTGATTTTTCTTCACAAGAATGATTAGAATTTATCACCAATAAACAAATAAATGTTCAATTGACATTGTTAGAAAGATTTGATGAAGAACTAATATCTAAAAAATTAAATGATACTGTTAATACAAAATTATTAAATTTTACTAAAAGTGATTCTCCATTACAAAAAGAAGAGATAGCAGAGTTAAACTTTTTAATTAAACATTTAGCTACTACTACCCAAAAGAAAACAAAATTAATACAAGATATGATGGAAACACAAAGTAAAAAACATACTTTTATTTTTGAACCACCATCAGATAGAGATAATGTTTTTAAACTAGATATAGAGGATGAAGGAATTGATAGAGCTGATTCATTATTTTATATACTAGAAGTATACACTAAAGAAGAAAATGTATTTAAAGGGTTTGTATATTTACAACAAGGAAACTTACCAGTAATTTTAAAAAATCAATTATCTTTTTTAAGAACAGATTATTATAATAAAAGAATAGATATATTAAAGAAACAATTTGAAAACTTTACTTTAAAAGAACATAAAATGATTGTACCTAATCAAGTTTATTCATTAATAGAGGAGACTAATGTCAAAAGCGGTATTTAAAAAATTAAAGATTATTAATTATAATCCTATTGAAAAAACAAAGATTAAATGTTCAATGTGTGATAATATTATAGTTAAGAATGGAGATATGTTTGTTGAGAAGTGTCATGGTTGTGGAGCTGTCCAAAACTTCTTTTCACCAACACCATATCAAGAACTTATTATGAATACTAATAATAGGGTATTACTTGTAGCTGGTGGATTTGGTTCAGGAAAAACTACTGCTGATGCAAAAAGGATTCAACAACATGTATTATCTAAACCTAATATGGTTGTAGGTTGTTTTGCTCAAACAGAAAACCAATTAATGAAAGAGTTTAAAGTTAAGGTGTTAGAAAAGTTCTTTTTAAAAGAATGATTCATTAAACAAAATAAAGACCACTGAGTATTAAAGAATGGTTCTACAATTGATTTCTATGCTTCTGATGACCCACAAAAACTTAGGTCAGCATCATTTACACTAATATTAATGGTTGAAGCTTCTAAGGATGCCCTATATGGTCTTTATTACCAGTTAAAAACTCGTTTAAGACATCCTAATGCTATTACCTACAAACAAGACGCTGATGGTAATTATGTCTTTGAGGATTACTATAATAAGAAAATAGGTAGGTCTCAAAAACGTAAGGTTGTTGAAAAAGATATTTCACAAATGATTATTGAATCAAACCCAACTGATTTATGACCTAAAACTCACTTATTACATAAATCAAAAGAAATAGTTTATACAGAAAGTGTAAGAGGTATTCCAGATGTAAAAAATAATGTAACTGTAGGGGAAGAAGATATTGTTACTTTAATTTCAGCTACCACAGATAATCCTACCTTATCACCACAATTTATTGAGTCTGTAATGGCAGATAAAGAACAATGACAAATTAACAGAGATATTTTTGGTGATTTCTCAGATAGTAACAGATTGATTTTTGGAGATATTTTAAAGAATGAAGTAGAACCATTTTCTATCCCAGCTAACTGACCTAGAATTATGGGAGCTGACCCAGGGATTAAAGACCCATTTGCTATGTTATGAATTGCTATTGACCCTATAACAAGAGATATATACTTTTTTGATGAGTATTACAAAACTGGTCAAACAATGTTAGATGTTACACAAGCAATAAGAGAAATTGAAAAAAGTAATAATACTCACCAAGGTAATCTTATTAAAAGATTAATTGACCCAGGAGCAGGAGCAAGACAACATGATGCTAGAAAATTTACAAGTATACAATCTATTTTAGATGAGTATGGTTTTAAATTTGAATTAGCTAAAAAGAGTCATGATAAGAAAGCTGAGATTGTAGGTATACAAGCACTTGCTAAGCAAAATAAGATTAAATTTTTCAATACATTAACTAATTTTAAATCAGAGTTAGTTAAATATGCTTGATTAATGTCTAAGGATGATACAGGATTTGAAGAGAAAGTTCCTACAAAGAATGACCATACAATAGATACAGCTAGATATATTCTAACTGATTTACCACAGGATTTATCTACTTTAAAATTGAATGGGTTTGAACAAAGTGGATACTTAACTCCACAAGGACATGCTATCTTTGGAGAAGTTAAATTTAAGAAAAAAAATAAAAATATTATAACAATACATTAATTATGTTATAATATTTAGTATAAGGAGAATAAATAATGTTAAACAAAAAGAGCAAAAAAGCAATATTAAAAGAAGCACAGAAGTCACATGATAATTTAAAATTATTAATAGATGACTATAATTTAACCTTGAAAAAAATTACTGAAATTTCTGGTTGCTTACATAAAACTAAAAATATAGCAGATAATAATTTATTACAATTAAAAAATCTAGTAGATGAAATTAAGAAATCATTAGAGGATAGAGACAATGGAGCAGTATATGAAAAATTCGCATAAAGATAATGATATTTTATCAATTTTTAGAACTAGAAAAGATGAAACTAATGCAGTAAGAACAAAGTACATTAATAAGCTTCAAAAATTAGATAACTTTTTTAGAAGTGAACAATGATTAGAGCTAAGTAATATTAGTAATACTACAGTAGATTCTCCAAAAAGTACAAAACCAAATTACCTTAATAACATTCATTTAGATGCTGGTGATTATAATATAAATGAAAATGGTTCATCTACAAGGATTGAAAAACAATCTGGGGATGAAGGTATTAATTTAAGAGAATTAGAATATAGACAAACAAATATTTTAAACTATTTAGTTAATATTAAAGCAGGTAATATGCTTTCTTTAACACCACAACCTGAGGTAAGGACTGAAAATCCATCAGATGTTGATAAAGTTGAAAAAATGCAAGCAGTAATAGATACTGTGTGAGATAAAAAAAATATGGATGATGTTGTTAAAGAAGCAATATGATTATCAAAATGAAAACCATTAACAATAACATTATTCACATGAAATAATAACATTGGGAATATTCCAACAATTATTCAAGATGAACCCACAAAAGGAGATTTTGAAGCTCATAATATTGACCCTATGAATGCATGATGAGATATCTCTGCTACAAAAATAGAAGATATGGACTATTTCATTTTTGCTTGAAGTTCTACTAAAACAAAAATTAGAGAACAATTTAAGGATGATTTAGAGACATTAGAATTATTAACAGATAAGTTTTTTGAAAGTGTAGAAGTTTCTTCTTCAACTGATAGTGGTGAAAATTATAATGATAGAGATAACACTAACAAATCAGGAGTTACAGCTGATAGAACTTATACTTTAAATACATACTATACAAAAACAATTACTAATGAAGGTCAAACAAAAATAAGTTGTCACTATATTTTAGGAAATGATAAAGTAATTAAATCAGTAGATGATATTGGTATTCCAATAATTCCAATAGCTGTCTTAAAAGAATTTAATATACCTCAAAGTTTCTTTGGAATCTCAACAGGTGAGTTAGTTTTACCAGCTCAAAAAACATTATCTATTTTAGAAATGAAAGAAGCAATCTTATTAAGAAGTCAAGGGAAAGAAATTATATTTTATAATTCAACATTAAATATTGATAGAACAGCAATAAGTCAGTTTTTAAGTGATAAAAAAAGTGGTTCAACATTAATTACAGGAGCTGATTATAATACAGCAGCAGGTGGATTAGCAAGAGAAATCCATTTATTAAATATAGGTCAATCTGAATTAAATTCTTTACATACAGCACAAGAATTAACAATTCAAAGAGCAAAACAAACTGTAGGAGTTTCTGATACTTATGAAGCTTCATCATTTGGTTCACAACAATCAAAAGGTGGAATCATACAAGCAATGGGAAAAAGTGCTACTATTGATGATGTACCTATGCAAAATTTAAATATATATTTAAATAGAATGTTTACAATTATAATGTACTTTATTAAAAATCTATATACTCCAAGAGTATTTAATGTAGATACTTCAAGACAAAGTGTTATGAATAAAAACTATTCACCAGAAATATTTTTAGACCAAGAACAAGGTTCATCTAATGTTATGGAACAACCACCAATGGAACAACCACCAATGGGTGAAGGAATGCCACCAATGGAAGCTATGTTAGGTGGAATGGGTGGTGGAAACCCAATGGAATCTATAATGGGTGGTGGACAACCACCAATGGGTGGAAATCCAATGGAAGGAGCAATACCACAAATGGGTGGAGGAATGCCACCAATGGGTGGAATGCCACAAGCACCAAATCCTATGGATAAATATAAACAATTATCAATTGGAGCAAATGATAGAGGTGAAGATGATGAAGAAGAATTAGGTAATGAATTTAAAAATGCTGACTTTAATATAGATGTTCACAATTCAACAAGTGCTCAAAAAGATAAAAACACAGAATTTATGATTACTTCATTAGATAGATTATCACAACAAATGGGATTAATACCTTCTGAAATATCAAGAATAGTATTTAACAATATGGGATTAGAACCAAACTTTGTAAATAAATATTGTAGTGTAGTAAAAGAGTTAGAAGATAAAAAAGAACAACAAGAACAACAAGCAATGCAAATGCAAAACTCACAAGCACTAATGCAACAACAAGGTGGACAGAATAAGATTATGGCTGATTTAATGAAAACTATGATGAATAACCAAGCTAAAACGGACCAAATGAAAGCAACACCAACACCACCAATAAAAAATAATTCAAAATAATATACAAATATTATTTTTTTTATGTTATAATTAAGATATAGAGAAATAATTAAGACAATAGAAAAATTATAATTACTGGATACCAGTAACAAAGAAAGAAAAATAAAACGTTATGAATTTTAATTCAAATTACATGGCTGGTGATACAGCACATATGTATGGGGCAAATAAGAACCCAGCATTGTATGTACCTTATTACCAAGACCAATTAGAAAAAGCACAAAAAGTAAGTGCAGATAAATTTAAACATAGGAAATTCTTAAAAACTGAAAGAATTCCTACAATGAGTAGTACTACAATTACTATTCAAAAAGCTGACCTTATCCAAGGAGCAGGTAGAGGAATTAATCCATTAACTTTGGGTTCAATTAATGATTTAACAGATGATAAAACTAATGGTGCTATCTTAGATATGAATACTACTGAGTCAAAAAATCCAGTAATTACTCAAAGAACAGCATTTAGAATGAAACTTCACTTAAATGGACTTTGAGCACAAGTTAATGATGTAGCAGAAGTTGTTGAAAGAGAAAGTACTTTAAAACAATTAGTAACCCAATTACCATATGCTATGGAAGAAACAAAAGATATCTATGCTAGAAACTTTATGATTATGGCATCTACAAAAGCTTATGTAGGAGGAGCAACATCTACTGAGCAAGTAGTTAACTTATCACATGGTTACAAAGCTGATGGTAGTCCTGGTGGTAGTGCTGATGAACAACTTGCTAATAAAAAATCAAGTCAATTGACATTAGCACAAGCAATAGCAGGAGGAATCTCATTTGAAAAGAATGAAATTTATAGACCTGATACTGATAAAAAAGATACAGATGCTACTAACTACTATGCTAGAAAGACAGCTGGTATGTCAAAACATCCAGCACCAATTCTTGGGTTTGAATCAGATGAAGGGAGATATAAATTATTACTTTCAAATGAAGCATATTTACAATTAATGGCTGATGAATTATTCGTAGAATATTGAATCACAGGTAAAACATTTGATAAAAAATATGGACCAGAAACTAATAGTGTTTCACTATATGACCATGGAGGTTGAGATTCATTTTTCAACATTAGATTGGTTAAAGTACCTAATTCATTTAGATATGTAGCTAGTGGTAAAGCTTCATTAAGTATAACATCAACTATTGATACAGCAATATTGTTACCTCAAGGAACATTTGCAAAAGTAGAAATAGCAGATAACACTGGTGGTGGTATGTATATCTATAGATTTGAAGGTGGAGTATTTGATGCTTTAAAAAGAGCAGCAGCAGTAGGATTAAAATGATGAGATGGAATCGGTGTAGCAACTGACCAAGTCCCAGCAATCACATTCATATTTGCAATCAATGTAACAACACCTCCTGTTAAAGATGGTAAATTAAAAAATTATCAAGATAACATGGGACCATTCCAAAAAGATGATATAACTGCACCAATGGACCCTCCAGTAACTGGAGACCCAGCATAATAATTTATTAATTTAAATTATAAACTAAAAAAGAACAGAAATGTTCTTTTTTTTATATTAATTATGATATAATTATAGTATATGAAACAAAACCAAGAAAAAGGTTTAACTCCTAATGAGTTCTTAACCTTAATAGAAAATATCACAGATGATGGATTAGTGGAAGGAGAAAATTTTATTTCTCATTTTAATCTAGCAGTAGACACTATTAATATTGAATTAGGAACATTTTTTCCTAATATAACTGAAATGGATTTAGACACTGTGTACCCTAATTTAGAGATTCAACCTACACTTCCAATTCCTTTAAATGAATTATTAGGAAATCAAAAAACAGATATTCAATCAGGTAAATTAAGTTCAGCTTGACCAAAATGATTGAAGTTCTTAAAATTAGAAACTATTGATAATAATGAAGGTTATGCTTATGTTAAAATGGATATCACAGGGGGTGATTCTGTTAACAATGAGTTAGGTAGAAATTTGTATAGATTTATAATACAATTTCGTACAGATAACCAGATAGCAAACCCAACAGAAGAAGCATTTAAAGTGTATAGATTAGGTGGTGGTATATTACCTTTACAATTTTCTATAGGTCCAGATTATTCTGTTTATGTTAAAAATACTGAAAGAATAGGAGAAGTTTTAAAGAACATAAATATTAATATAATTACAGAAGATAAATCTGATAATATGAATGTTCAAAGAATACAATTTGAAGAAGAAGGTAAAGATTTAGAAATTAATTCTCTTATAGAATCAAGAGATTATTTTACATTAGATAAATTTTGATTAACATCTTTATTTTCAGAATTAATTCAAAAAAGTATTAAGATAGCAGAGGGAGATACACCAGAGTTATATTACAAGCATGAATCTACAATTTCTAGATTCTTAGATAAATTAAGAAGACAAATGCATGATTTTTTACCAAAAGAAATATTACCAAATAAAGCAGAAAATTCAACTGATTATAATACTGAAAGGTATTTTAGATAATGGCAAAAAAAACTAATGCATTTAAAAATCAAACTTATAATCCTAATGGAGCTTTAAAAAGATTAGGTACCATTGATGATTTTTCAGGGGGATTAAACACAGCTTCTGCTTCAAATTCTATCAAAGATAATCAACTTAAAGAGTTGATTAATTTTGAGATAATGGGAGGTGGTGGACTTGCTAAAAGACCTGGAACAAAATTATTACCTGGAACAGAACAAGGATTACCCCCTAATTTTGAAGTTTATTCTTCTTCATACTATAAAGAAGGTGGTAAGAATATTTATTTTATATTAGGTAAAGTATTTAATTCTGTTTTTAAGGTATATACTCTTGATAGGTTTAGTTTAAATTGAGTTGAAGTAAAAAGTATTTTTAAATATATAGAAATAAATCCAACAGACAGTGAGTTATTCCCAGCAAAACCTGGAACTTATGAAGAAGTACCTTTATTAAATTCTGATATTTCTTCAAAAGATTATATCAAAGGTAATTTTCAATTAGATAATAATATTTTATATTGAAAAATATTAGATAATATATACATGTATCCAATTAATGGTGCTTGACAATTTGAAGAAGATAAACCAAAAATAGATTCTATCACTGGAAACCCAACATATATTCCATGAACAGTAAATGATACAAATAAAAATACAGAACATCAAGTTTGAATATCATTACCAAAATATGTTATTTCAGATACAGACTTAATGAATAAAGGTGTTAATCTTTTTTCTAAAAAACCTGATAACAGAATTTCTAATTTAATTAATAAAGCTGGTGGGTTCACAGGTTTTAGTTCTTTTAATGTAGAAGATACAGATGGAAAGGTTATTACTGGTACTCAAAATACAGAATATTTATATATAGGAGAAGAGAAAGGAGCACCAAACTCTAAATTCCCATTCAATAAAGTAGATGGGTATGATATTTTAATTCCTAAGGAAAGTTACTATTATAAATGATATGATGGTGAAAAAAAATTACCAAAATGATGAGGTTCAGATACTTTTAAAGCTTGATTACTATGAGCTGGTTTAGATTTTAAATTAAACTTTAAAAACTTACCTGATGAAAAAAATCTTAAAGATTTAACAGCTACTCCAATAGATAAGTGAAAAGGTATTTTTGAAGATTATAATAATAAAACTGTTATTATTCCAGCAGGTTATAGAATTGGTGGAACGAATCTAGCAGACTATAAAGATTTTAGAGGAATGTGTGGTAATCAAGTTGGTAAAGATTTTCTTAATAAACCATATCATAGTAATAACACTTTTGATGAATATAAAAATTCAATGAAACAAACTATAAAATTTGATTGAAAGGAAATGAGAGCTTGAACTGGGTGAGATTGAACAAAAGGTAATATACAAGATAGACATAAACTAAATATTAATGGTTATGCTAATTTTGGTAACCCTGTTGGATACCAAACTTATAATATAGATTCTAGTTTAAATGTATTACAAGGATTAATTGAAAGCAAATATGATAGTGATTTTTTTAAAAACCCAGAAGATAATACTGAAACTCATGAAATTACTTTTAACATGAACACATCATCATTTATTAATTATTCTTTTTATGTTGATTGAGTTGCTAATGGTTGAGAATTTGACTGATACCCATTATCAGGTTATTATATATATCAAACAGGGAGTGTTGATGGGATAGGACGTTATTGAAATGTAGAAAAAGCTGTTAGACCACCAAGAGATGATGAGGTGTTTATGAAAACTCAGGTACCATATTTTAAAAAAACAAGTATTAAATATGAAACTCCAATAGATATTACTGTTAATAATAAAACATTAGATACTATAAACACTTCTAAAAAAGATACAGCCTTTTTTAAATTTGATAATAATTTAGATATAGGTGTTCAAGAATTTGAAGCATTTATAACATCAGTTAGTGGTAGTACATTAGACAACCCTAAATTAAATGTAGGTAAGTATAAAATAGATACCTTAGGAAAGGATATAATATTTACTTGACCTGAATTAGCAGATGGTTCAGAAGATAGTCCATTAGCACAATTAACTAAAAATATTAAAAGACATTTACATCCAGTAAAAGGTGATGAGTTAAAATTAGTTTATTGAGATAATGTAGGATTTGAAGTTAGTTACACTAGACTTAGTGGTTTAGAAAATAAAGCTAGACTTAATGTTAGATTTATAGGTACTGTTGGTTTTTCTGATAAAGAAGGAACTTTTTATGTGGATGTGGGTTCTAAACTATCAGGAGTATATGTTAAAGGTCAAAATGCTTTTATTGGAGAAGATACAGTATTAAAAGTAATAGTTGAAGGTTCTTCAATAGATGAAGTTATTAATGATGATTATTTTTATAGTTGAAATATTATTGAAACTTCTAAATTAGCTACCTATGGAAATGATAATTCTCCATTCCAAAAATTTTCATTGGTTCCAGGTGAATGAATAAACAATGATGAAAAAGCATTAACTTATAATGCTGTTTTTCCACAGGGAAAATTAATGACAGTATTTTGTTATAGGTCAAAATATGTTTCAGGAGATAAATATGAAGGTACTGGGATAGTATTTAAATCTGATAATACAACAGATGATGCGGTTAGATGTAGAGCTGAATTAGGTTTAAGTCTTACTGCTGCTGTTACAGAAGCTCAGGTATTCCAATGAAGTTTAAAAGAAGTATCATTGGATGTTAAACCTTTCCATAAAAATAGTTTAATTTCAGATGACGCTTATAAAATTGATAATGATATGATTAACACTGATTTTTTAATTTACAATGGTTTAATGTTACTATATAACAAAGATAAGATTTGAATATCTGACCCATATAATTTTGGATACTTTCCAAAATCATATGTTAGACAATTAGATTCAGAAGGTGGTAGTGTTGATAGAAAAATTCAAACTATTAAATATTATCAAAATGTTTTAGTAGTGTTCACTAATAAAGATATACATGTTTTAAGAGGAACCAATCCTGGTATTTCAGGAGATGGAGCTATTAGTATATCAAAAATTAATAATAACTATGGAGCAATTATAAAAGATAGTGTTATCAATTATGGAAATAAATTATTATTTGTTTCAGAAAAAGGAATCTATGCTTTAGTATCTATTGCTAGGTCTATTGATGATAATTGAAATATTAAAAAAATAGATGATGATATTCATAATTTAATTGATTATACTGCTTTCCCTAATGCAAAAGCATTCTTAACTAGAAGCTCATATATTATAGCTTTTAATAATGTAAACCTTAACGGAGAACAAAAAAATGTATGATTAGTTTATAAAAAAACAGATAAAAATGAAAGTTGAACAATTTGAGAAGGTGTAGTTAATGATGATATTAGTAATTTAGAAGTTATAGAAACTTTTAATGAGATAGATGATTTTAAATTTATTAAAAAAAATGGTTCAATAATGACATTAGGGTATACAAAAGTATTAGGAGTTTCACCTGATAATCCTGACATTATTGGAAACTATGATAATAGAATAGTTGTTCCAGGATACTTAGATGAAGGAATTCCAATAGTATCAACTTTTAAAACTAAAAATTATAGTTTTGGAAACCCATTTAATAAAAAATCATATAAAAAATTTCATATCTTGGCAGATGGTTTAGATGAAAATACAGCATTCAAAGTAGGATTATATATTGATGAAATAGAAGTTTTAAACCCAAATGAGTATGTATTAAATAATGGAATATATGAATTAATAGATAACCAAAAAGCTATTGGTGAAGTAATAGGTGTTCCAAAAATATCAAATACTATGTTAATAGATGATAGTATTCTTTCAGATACTAAAACAGTTTATAAATCTAGTTTTAAAACCAAAGGTAAAGGACTAGCTACTAAAATTAGTTTAATACATGAAAAAGATGAACCTATACAAATTGTTAGTGTTGGTTTTGTTTACAAGTTAAAAAAAGCAAAATAATTTCAGGAATATTCTTTATTTATGATATAATTAATATATAGGACAAAGAATAGAATATGCCAATTACACAAATAGATATAGATAAATTTTTAGATGACTTTTCAGTATATAAGAAACAGGTGTTTTCTTCTACCAAATATAATGCAACACTAGGACAATTAGCAGCTTGAATCTTACAAAATGCTGATGATATTTCAAGTAAACTAGGTTGAAATGATTATAATGCTAAGAATAATAAAATAATTAATGTAGGTACTCCAACTGATGATAAGGATGCAGCAACTAAAAAGTATGTTGATGATAATAAGGAGGATTGAAATTTTAATGCAGAAGGTAATAAAATAATTAATTTAGGTGAACCAATAGCTGATACAGATGCTGCTACTAAGAAATATGTAAGAGAAAATGGTTTACCATCAGAATTAGAAAAAAAATTAGAAGCAACTGATACTGAAATTACAATGTTTGGTCTAGATAAAAATGACCCAACCAAAGGTGCATTTGTAAAAGCTGATAACCAAGAAGTATCATTAGGAGTAGATAATGCTAGCATTATAACTGTTTTAGATAATGGAACTAATAAAGCTACTACTATTGATTCTAACTTACAATTAAACTCTCATAAAATAGGTGGAGTATCTAATGGTACATCAGGAACTGATGCTATTAATTTACAACAATTAAATGTAGAGAAAGCAAAAATAGATGCTAATAAAAAAAATATATCTGGTAATACTACTGATATAGATTTAAATAATACAGAGATTGGAACAAATGCTACCGCTATTGATACTAATAAAAATAACATAGGTACTAATACAACAAATATTTCTAATCAAAATATTAGAATTTTAGCTAATGCTACTAAATTATCTAATATTGATGATGATGGTAATGTTGAAAATACTACTTATGACCCAGACACTAATCCTAATCAATTTGCTACAAAGAAAATGGTTAAAGATAATAGTGGTGGTGGAACTCTACCCCCTGAATTAGATAAAAGAATTAATTATGGTACAAACAATAGAACTATATTAACAACTGATAAAGCAGATGCAACTGCTCCTAATATTTTATTAGATAAAAACACTAATAAAATTACTACTACAATTGGTAGTACATTAATCTCTGATTTATTTAACAATAGAATTGATTATTACCAAAACTTAAATATGTTAGGTAATGATATTGAAAATGTCTCAACCATAGGTAGTACTGATGCTATGACAATATCATCAGATGATAGTATAAACATTACTTCTGGTACTTCATTAATTATAACAACTACTAGTAATAATTCATTGGTAGTTAATAATGATATTAATATGGGTTATAATGGAAGTTCTAAAATTACAGGTTTAGCAAACCCAACAAGCTACCAAGATGCTGCTAATAAATATTATGTTGATATACCAAAAGTATTCCCAAGACAATCATTTGAAACAGATGATACATTAGGAACTGCTGATAATGTAGACCAACCAATAACTGGTTTCACAGAACATAATTTAGATACTAAAACATTAAATATGTTTGATAAATCGGGAGATAAATTTACTATTTCCCCTACATTAGTAAATATAATACAACATACTACAAATGGACTTAATATTAAGTTTGTTATGAAAACTGGTGGTTTTATTGCTCCTGCCCAACCCCAATATTTAAAAATAAAATATACTAATTCTGGTGGTACTACTGAAAAAGAATTTGCAGCTGTATGAAGTAATACTTCAACAGGTTCATATTTAGGTTCAATAAATGAGATACCATATGAAGTAGTTTATCATTTCGATAAAACAATAACAGCAACAGATACTATTGAATTCTTTGGAAAAGCAAAAGATGTTTCAAGAGCAAATTTTGCACCTCCATTTAAATTATCAATAGAAGGAGAGTGAACCTAATGAATAATGATTTTATAAAAAAAATATTAATCTTATTATATGGAGTAGTTATCATTGGTTCATTTTTATTTTTAAGTATTGAACACATTATTTTACCAACTTCTGGAATTCCACCGGAATCAACTCAATATTTATTATCAGCTGTTTCAATACAATTAGGAATGTTAACAGCTTGACTATTTGGAAACAATAATAAGAAAAAATAAGACCAACAAAGTCACTAAACTTGATAACTAGGAGAACATAATATGTCAAAATTTAAAGAACAAAAAACAATGAGTAAAATATCAATGAATAATATTTATGATAAAGTTATATTTTTAACTTCAATTAGTGAGAATGCAAAACTTTATCCAAGTCTAGCATTAGAAATTAGGTCAGTGAGAGATAGACACTTTGAACTAATTGATAAAACACAAGAAGTTATAAAAATTAAATAATGAAAGTAGGTGAGTATATGAAGTTGATTAAAAATTTTGTTCCTAACATTATTAAAACTATAAATTTAATAATTAAGGCGTTAATTTTTTCAAGAACAACATTAGAAGCATTAGAAGTAGAGCTTAAAAATGTTAAAGCTGAAAAAAAAACAAATAAAAAGTAGAGTTAAAGCTCTACTTTTTGTTATAATTCCCACAATAAGGAGAAATATGGAAAAGTGAAATAAAAAAATAGTAAGTAATCAAGAGGAGTTTAATTCTTTATTAGTAGAATTAGAAAATGATAATCCAAAATATATTGGATTAGATACAGAAACAACTGGTTTAAATATTACAACCGATAAAGCATTTTTAATTATTGTTGGATGAGACAATAAAGTTTTTACATTTGATTTAACTTCTGGTATTAGTACAAACTCAATTCAAAGTATGTATAACTTAATGAGTCGTGCAACATATGTTTTTTGTTGAAACACTAAATTTGATTTACATATGTTAGCAAATGCTGGAATACCTTATAATAGTGATAATTTATCTGATGGTACTATTCTAGCAAGAATTAAAGAACCTGTTGAATCAAGGTCTTTAAAATTAAAAACAATGACTTCAAAATATGTTAAAGATTATAAAGAAGAAAAGAAAGATTTGATTTCTAATTTCATTAAAGAAATTAAAGGTCCAAGAGTTAGAGAATTAACTCAACAATTAAAACCTTATAAGTTTAGTTATGGTGAAATTAATAAAGCATTAAAAGACCCTCTATTAGGTTTTGATTCATTACCTGAACAAGTAAAAACTGTTTATGTTGATTGATGTAAACGTTATAACCATAAAAATTATTATGAAGATTATAAACCTTCCTATTTAGAAGTTTATAATTTAAAACCAGAACTAATGAGAGAGTATGCTTTTTATGATGTTATTCATATGATGGAATTTATTACAGGAGAACATAATTCAGGTAAAAAGAATTTCTTAGAAAGAGTACTTTCTGTTAGAGAAGGTAATGTATTTATTAGAGAAAGTAAAGTAATTAGACCTTTATGAGTTCAAGAAAGAAATGGTTGAAAAATTGATGTCGATTATTTAAAAGTATCAATAGAAAAAATTAAAAAAGTTATTAAAGAAAAGAGAATTCATTTATCTAAATTAGCAGGTAAAGAGATTTCAGCTAATCAACATTTAGTTATTAGAGAGATAATTTTTAAACGTATTAATCCTTCTTCATTTCCTATAAAAGATGCTCTTAAAATGATTAAAACAGAGGAACATGGGTTTGAAATATTTTTACCTTTAAAAACTAAATGAGACCATTTAAAATCAAATAAAGAAAGCTTACAAAAAATAAACGAAACAACAACCGACCCTTTCTTAAAGGAATTTATTTCTTTAATTTTAGAGGTTAGAAGGTTGGAAGATTGGTATGGAAAATATTTAATAGGAATATTAAGAAATAGTTTAAACTCTGATAAAGGTATAATTAGAACTTCATATAATTCAACAGGAACTATAACAGGTAGATTATCTAGTGATTTCCAACAATTTCCAAGAGAAGGTATTATTGTAGATGATAAAGAATTATTCCATCCTAGAAAATTAATTATTCCATATGGTGGAGAATACCCTTCAATATATTTCTTTGACTACTCCCAAATAGAGTTAAGATTTCAAGCGGAATATACTTATAAAATAAAGAAACCTGATGTAAATTTAATTAAAGCATTTATTAATTTAGATAATGAACCAGATTGAACACCAACAGATTTACATGGTTTAAATGTTATTACAGCTTTCAACATTGATGAAACACATCCAGATTTTAAAACATTAAGAAATGGTGGAAAAACAATTAATTTTGCTGTGACTTATGGTTCAGGTTTAAAAGGTTTATTAAAAAATAATAATTTAAGAAAATTTAGTGAAGAACAAATTACAAATTTATTTAATGCTTATAATACAAATTTCCCAGGAATATTAAAATTTAGAGAATCTGTTAGACATTATATTCAAAAATATAGTTTCATTCATAATTTATATGATAGAAGGTATTTGTTTAAAGAAAAAAAACATTCTTATATGGCAGGAAATTATTTAATTCAAGGTTCTAGTGCTGATTTTCTAAAAGAAAAAATGATAAAATGTTATGATTTTATTAACCATAATAATTTAAAAACAAAAATGATTGGTAATATTCATGATGAAATTCAATTTGCTATACCAAAAAAAGAAGAACATCTAGTTTCTAAATTTAAAGAGATAATGGAAGAATCAACAACACAAATTCCAATAGTTGTAGACGTAGAGAAAACAACAACTAATTGAGCAGAAAAAGAAGAGGTAATATAATGCATAAAAAAATAACAACATTAGGTCTTTTATCACTAGAAGATAAAAAGAAATATTGAAAAAGTCATATTTCAGGTAGTCAAGTAAGGAGAATTATAAGCGAACCTATAACTTTCTTAAAAGAGAAATGAGGACTTATTAAAACTTTCGACCCTGGAAAAGACCCAGAACAAACAGAATCTTTTAATAATTATGTAAAAATGAGAATTAAAGAAGGTAGATATTTAGAAGATACAATTATAAATATTTGTCAAAAAGAACATAAATATCTACCGCCTATTAAAATATTAAAAGATACATTTATAATGGAAGGAGGAAAATATAGTGCTAACATAGATGGTTTTATTGGAGAAAGTTTTGAAAATATTGAATCAATAGTAGAAGTAAAAGATAGTACTGTAAAAAACTTTAATGATATAATAGATAGATATATATATCAAATGATGTTTTACATGTGATTCTTCAATTCAAAGTCATGTTATTTCTTAGTTAGACAAACAACTAACAAATGAATAACAGGTGGTAAAGGAGACGGAACTTTTAAATTTCAGAAACCTTACACAGATTATGTGGTAGAATTAATAAAGAGAGATAAAGAAGAAGAAGAAAAAATGTTAACATTAATAGATATATGATTTAAAGCATTAGAAAATTTAGATGAATCATTAATTTATTGAGGAGAAGGAAAATAATGAATATATTAACAGGAACAGATTTCAAAACATATGAAATCAAAAATAACGAAAAGCTTGAACAACTAGTTGAACTAATCAACAGAATGATTCATTCAAATACTATAACAAAAGAAATGAGACCACAAGAGGAGAATAAATTTAATTTTACTTTTAAAGATTATGGGTTATTAAGAGAATTATGAACTTTAACTACTTCATATAAAAAAGATATGGAAGCAGAAATTCTTAAAGATAAAGAATTCAATTCAATTGATATTCCAGATTTAGGTAAAACACTTGCATTAACTTATAAAAATACATTTAATGTAAATGAATTTATAAACGAATATGAAACTCAAATTCAACCCATACCAAAAGAACTATTAGATAAATATACAACTATTTCAATTAAACAAAATAGACCTGCAACAATTGAAGATGCATCAGATAAAAAAAACATTAATATTATAGATGAATTAAAAGCTATTACACCTAGAACTAAGAGTAATTTTGTTTCAGATTTAAAGGTTAATGCAACTAAACCTAGCGCATCAGGAATATTAACTTTTACAAAAATAAAAAAAAATAGTGTATAATTATGGTATATAAAAAAAATATAAAGGAGCTATAAAATGGCTAACAAAGTAAATTTAAATTTAAATACAGAGATGGAAACACCGAAAAATAATACAAAGGATGAAAAAATCTCAATATCAAAGGAAGAGCTACAAAAATTAATTGCTAAAAATGTTGAAAGTATTATGTCTTCAACAAAACAACATAATGCAGCTCCTACACCTCAAATAATTCATGTTGGTGATACAAACAACCATCAAGAAATAAGAGCAGAAATTCATAAAAGAGCAAAAGGATTTGAGCAAAAATGAAAGATTCAACCTAACAACAGATATATGAAAGACTTACAAACAAAAGTTGCTTATTATCAAGAGGTTTATCAAAAAACAGGAAGTTATATTGAAGCAAAATTAGAAGCTGATAAAAAATTCCCAAGATTAGTGACAGTTGTATATGGAGCTAAACAAGAGGGTCCAATGGATGTGACTTATTCAGGAGCTAAAACTCATGTTGATTATCAATTTGAGAAGTCAAAAGAAACTTATGTTTATATAGAAGATTATATTGAAATTATCGGAAAATTAAATGGAGCTACTGAAAGACAACCTATTAAAATTCCTGAAACAGTTTCAACAAATAGTGGAGCTCCAATCGATATTCAATATGAAACTTTTGTTGGAGACACTGCAACACCTTTACCGGTAGAAATGGCTAATGCTGTTCCCTTCCATGATAAAGAAAAAGCTAATAATATATTAAGAGAAGTATTAACTGACCAAGAGGAGAAAAAATAATGGAAAAAGAAAATAACCAAAATATAACACAAGAGTTAATTGAATTAGAGCAAGAATTTGAAACTCCAAATCAAGAAGAAAAAAAAATAAATGAAGAAGTTGAAGTCGAAGAAATAGAAGAATCAATTGATGAAACAGTTGATGAAAATACTAGACTTGACATGGAGACTGAATTAAAGAAGAATAAGGTAATTCTTAAAAAGTTTGATGCATTAGCTAAATTTTCAGGTTTATCTAATGCAGATGAGTTAATTAAACAATTAGAACAAAGTGCTGTTGAACATAAAGCAAAAGAAAGCAATATGGATAAGTCTATTGTTGCTGAACAATTAAACAGTATTAAAAACGCTAACAGTAATGAAGAATTATGAAGTAATTATATAAGAACAAATATTGAATCAACTTTACAAAAAGAGTATGGGGTTTCAACAGCAAAAGCTAAAAATATGATAAAAGAAGCTGAATTAAATTTAAATACATCAATTAGAGAAACCAACCCTACTGTATTTATAAACCAAATCAAAGGAACTCATAATTTAGTTCATGTTAACGTTCAAAAAAAAGTTAATGCTAATATGATAAAACAAAATAAAGCAAAAGAAACAAAACTAAATACTAGTACTTCTGTTCCAAATATAGAACCGGAAAGAGGAAAACTACCATCAGCAAAAGGTGTTATTAATGCTCAAAAAATAACAATAGCTTCTGCTAATAGTTTATTTAATCATTATGTTGAAGAAGGTTATTCACCTCAACAAGCACTTGATATTTTAGAGAAAGTACCAAAATTTAGAAATTTAGTTAAAAATAATTTAATAGGAGAAACTTAATGAAAAAATTAGACCAATTTGAAAACATTCGTTTAACAATGAATTCTTATATGAATTCTGTTAATAAAGCTAGTACCAATATAAAGAACCAGGCAGAGAATGTTTTAAAGGAAACAAGAGATATTATAAATGCATTACCATATGAGTCAAATGCTCAATTTAGTGAACATTATAGAAAAACATTATTAAAAACACATGGTTATGAAGATATAACAAAACCAATCTTTGAAACAGAAGAATCAAAAAACTTAGAGAAACATGCAGGTAAACAATTAGCTTTAATGGCCAATTTTAACCTTCCTAAGAGGTTTATGGAATTAATTACTATTTTATATAAAGGAAATATTTTTAACACTAACAACGTTTATTTAACAGATAGATGTATTGATAATATTTCTAATATATTAAATGGTAAAAAACTTGATTTAGGTGATAAATATGAAGAATCAATTAAAGACTTTTTAGAAAAAGGTTGATTAAAAAGAGAAGCAGAAATTAGAAATGAAAAAGCTCAAAAACAAAATGTTAAAACTTTAAATTTAAGAAACCATAAATTCTTTTCTAGACTTGATTCTTTAATTAGAGAAGGTTGATTTGTAATCGACCATTATCAAGCTAGACCAGGAGATTCACAAGAACCTGAAATGGTATTTCATATGTTTAAAACATTTAATAAAAGATTTGCAACAGTGACAACTTTAATTTTTAATTCAGTTTGTGAATGAAGTTCTGAAACATATAGAACATCTTTAACAATAGATGGTTGAGATAAAATATCAAAAATGTGATATACTAAATTAAGAGAACAAGAAAAGATAGAAGAAGAATTAGAAAAAGAATTACAAAAACAAATAAATAAAGGAAAGAATTAATATGGAAAGAAATATAAAAATAATTGGACACATCCAAGGGAAAACTACCAGCATTTTTAGAAATGGTGAATCAGGAGTTATATCAGAAAGATTTAAGGTAATTATTTTTGATACAGTAAATAAAAAAAACATTGAATTAGGTTATGATTTTATAACACTACCATTCGACCAATGAGATGCAATGACAGGTAAAAAATCATTATCTAGACCATTCTTTGAATTTAATGTATTAGAAAGAGAAAACCATTCTCAATACACAGGAGCAATATTTAAGAGTTATAGATTAGAAGGTTTAACTCAAATTCAAGAACCTGTTCAACAACCTGCGCAACCCCCAATTCAACAAGGTCCAACACAACCTGATAGTTTTGCACCAGAGCACAACTTTGCTTCACAACAACCAATACAACAACAACCACCGGTTCAACAAGGTCCAACACAACCTGTTTATGAAACAGTTGCACCAACTAATACAATTGAAGAAGACGATTTTTAATAGGAGTAATTTATGACAACATCAAAAAATATAATAACAAAAGATAATAACATCTTTGCTAAATTAAACAAACTACAAATCTATGTAGCGAAACATAAAATAACAAAAGATTCATCAGCTAGATTTGGAAGTATTCATAGTTTAGATAAACTAAGAAAAGTATGAGTAAAAGGTAATAAAGAATTATTTGGAGAAGGAAAAGGTTTAATCTTTACTTATTCAATAGATGATTATGAATTATTAGTTGAAAGTAAAGTAAGTAAAACAATCTATGGAATTTCTGGTAAAGCTAGAATTGCAGTATATAACCCAGAAAATGTTAATGAGAATGGTACCGTTGAATCTTATGAATTTTCAAGACCGTTTGGAAATATTAACAATGCAGGAGATTTATCTTTTTCAATAGGTGCATCTGAAACTTATATGGCCAGATATGCATTAGGTAGTTTATTATGAGGAAATGAAACTTCATATTTAGACCCTGAAAGTGCAGACGAAGAGGTTAAAGAAATTAAACAACCTATTCAAAAACCTATACAACAAATTGTTCAACCACCTGTACAACAAGTTATTAAGCAACCAGTACAACAAATTGTTCAACAACCTATACAACAACCAATACAACAACCAATACAACAAACAATAGCTCAACCATTAGCTCCTGCTAATATACCCGCAGCTCCTGTTCCAACTCCAACTCCAACACAACCAAACTCATTAGAAGAATTTGATACTTGAAGACAAGGAAATTCTGTTGATATTAATGGAATGAAATGAGATGAAAGAATGGCTAACGATATTAATTTTAAAGAAATGCTTAAAACTGAATTAATAAAAACAGGTAGTCATGATATTAATCTATTAACAAACGAAGTGAAATTGAAAATACTTATGGAATGAAAAAACAAAAAAATATCATAAAAAATTTTGAAGAAGGATGAGTAAATTTAAGAGGACCATTAGATTTCATTGGATGAGATACTAATAATCATTTCTTTATTTACTTAGATGAAAAAAAAGATTTTCATATTAAGGTACCTAAAAAATTTGTATTAATTTACGAAGATAGTATGACCGCAGTAGTTGCAATAAATCTACTATGAGAGACATATAAAGTCTACTTTATAGGTGATACAGAAACTATTATTGGTCCTATGAGTGGTAAAACCTTATATGATTCATTCCTTAAAAAGAATTGAACCCCTAAATCAAATCAACGCTATAAACTAAAATAAAGGAGAAGTAAAATGCTTGACGTGAAATGAAAATATATCTTTAAAGATATAGATGAAAACACAGCTAATTCTAGTGGAGAAATTGCTGTACATTGTCCAATACCGGAACATATAGATACAAATCCATCAGCTCATTTAAATGTTGATAAAAATATTGTTCATTGTAAAACATGTGATAAAGCATGGAATTTAAAACAACTTATTAAAGGAAAAGAATCATTATTTAAATTTATAAATAATAACAATATTCCTACTTCAAAATGAGATGAATTTCCAAGTGTTAATCAAAGCTTATATTTAACTCTTAGTCAAAAATGAGGGTTTGATATTAATGTTTTACAACAATTACAAGTTAAACATTTAGGCGGTATTAACGATGAATTTTCTGTTCCATATTTTACTACTTTATTAAATAAAAATGTTTATATAGGACATAAAACATATACTCCAACATTAATACCAAAATGAAAAAATAGTATTAATAGTCAAGCAGGTTATATATTTCCTTTTCAAGTATGAGAAAAAGATAATAAACCAACTTTAATATGTGCGGGAGAAAAAGATGTTCTTATTGCTAGAAGTAAAGGGTTTAATGCTATTACTTTAATGGGTGGGGAATTATCTTTACCTCTTGAAATGTCCTTCTTTAAAGGAAGAGATATTATTATCGCTTATGATAATGATGAAGCAGGTAAAAAGGGAGCTATTAATTTAGCGAATCATTTAGGGGATTTACCAAAATCAATTAAAATATTAACTAACATTTATCAATATATTCCAAATAAAGGTGGAGATATTTTTGATTTCTTTCAAAACTATACAGCAAGTCATTTATTAGATTTAATTAATAAAGAAGCTTTATATATACCAGAGAAAATTGATAAATATGCTAACTTAAAAACGGTTAATAAGATACAAGATATTCTTAAACCTGAAAATAGTAATAGATGAATTAAATCTAATGTAAAAGTTATATCTTCATTATCAGAAGCTTATGCTGTTCCTATTTCCTTTATAGCTGATATAACAACTAAACAAGGTTTACATTTTACATATGAATGAGAATTAGATGAAACTAATATTGCTTTAATGTTGAAATTATTAGAAAACCAACTATTATGAAATAAACTTTTACAAGGAGTTGCTCTTTCTTATTTCTCTGATAAGTATGAAGAAATAAGAGGGTTAACCAAAAAAGAATATGTATTAAATTTAAGAATATTAAAAAAAGGAGCTATTCAAAGATTTATGTTTAGTGAAGGAGAAGTTGATGAAGGTAGTGAATCATCAAGCAACCAAGCGGTTATGATTGGGTGTATTTGTAATCATTTAGTTAAAGAGGTAAAAATTGAAGCTAATCAAGAAATTGAAATAATTCATAAACCTTTACAAGAAGGTGATAAGAAAGCGCAATTAGTTGCAGTTATAAAAGATTATAGAAACTCTTCTCATTTCTTAGATAACTTTGAAATAACACCAGCAATAATAAAATCATTAAATAAATTTAAAGTATTCGAAACTTTAAATGAAACAGTTGAAAGTAAATTAACAGAGCTATGAGAAAGAGCAAAAAACTTTACTAAGAAATTTATTGAAAAAGAATTATTTTTAGCAACAGAATTAACCTTTAATAGTCCTTGACAAATTACTTATGGAAAAGAAATAATTAAAGCTCCATTAGATGTTTTAATTATAGGTGATACTCAGGTAGGTAAATCTACAACAGCAGAAGGTATGATTCATAAATATCAGAATGGTATCATAAGAAATTTAAGTTCTTCAACAACAATATCTCTTATAGGGGGTCAAAGAAAGTCAGGAGGGAAAGAATTCACAACCATAGGAGCTTTACCTGCAAATAATAGAAAGCTTGTTGTAATGGAAGAATTCTCAACTGCATTATCAAAACAAAATGGTAATATGAGTGATTTTATTGAAACATTTAGAAATACTAGAAGTAGTGGAAAAGTTCATATTTCAAGAGCTAATGGTGAAATAAAAGCACCTTGTGTTATTAGAAGTATAATTTTAACAAACCCTAAACATGATAACGTTAGTGTTGAAACTTACCCAAAGGGAGGTTATGGAATTATTAAAGACTTAGGGTTTAAATCACCAGATATAGCTCGTTTTACATTTGCTATGATTACATTAAAGAGACCTCATGAATCTGAATTTGCAGAACCAAAATTTGAAATGTTTGATAGTATAGATTATAAAAATAGATTACAATGAGCTTGAACTAGAAATAAAGAGCATATTGTTATTTCAGAAGAAATTCAAAATTATATAAATAAATTTATCAATAAGTATAATACTAAATATGCAATAAATGATTTACCTTTAATTGGTAGTAATTTTGATACTAAAATTTTAAAGGTTGCTGTTGCTGTTGCTACAACATTATGTAGTACAGAAGATAATGTAAATGTTATTGTTAAAAAAGAACATGTTGATTTTGCTCTTACATTTTTTGATAGTATTTATGGAGATAAACCTTTTAAATTAAATAATGAAAGAAAGAAAATAAACGAATATAATGCAGAAGCTGGAAAAAATAAAAAAGTCCAAGAAGAATTACAAAAAAGAATGGTTTCAGATAGTACAGTTATTGAAAGATTGATTGAAGATGGTGATACAACTATTAGAAATTTAGAGATATTTGCTTCAAAAACTAAGGAAGAATTCCAAAAATTCTTGCATTGATTAGTTGAATGAAAATTTGTAAAAATTAAAAAAGAGAATGTTGAAGCTACCGATAAATTAAAAACAGCATTTGAATTAGTTAATACATCAGAAATACTAGATGATAAAGACGGAATAGTATTTTAAGGAGAGTTATGGAATATATAAAAAATGCAATAGTATATCAAGGAAATAAATATAAATTATTAGATAAAATATTACCTTTATTACCAGAAAACATTAATACATTTATAGATGTTTTTTGCGGTAGTGGAACAATGGGGTTAAATGTTTTACATAATAATTTAGCAAAAGATATTATTTTTAATGATTTAAATGCACCAATTATAAATATTTTAAAAAAAACAATTAATGAAACAGATGACTTATTATGAGAGATTGAATATAATATTACTAATCATAATTTAAGAAAAACATTTAAAGATACCCCAAAGGAAGAACAGGAATTAGCTAAAATTTCATATATAACATTTAGAAAATATGTAAATAGTTTAACCCTTACTCCTAAGCAAAAAGCTTCATATGATTTTATTCTACATTTATTTAGTTTTAATAGTTTAATTAGGTTTAATCAAAAAGAAAAGTTTAATGCTTCTTTTGGTTTTTCAACAGCAAGAGACCCTAAAATAGCAAAAGAATATTTAAAAAAAATGTATAATTTAGATAAAGAAAAAATAATATTTTTTAATTCGGATTTTTTAGAGTTATTTAAAGCGAATAAAACAACATTAAATAATAACGATTTTATTTATGTTGACCCTCCATATCTAAATACAACTGCTGTTTATAATGAGAATAGATTAACTGGTTGAAAAGAAGAAGATGAAGATAAACTATTAAAAATGTTAGATATCATGGATAAGGGTGGAATTAAATTTGGAATGTCAAATACTTTTTCAGGTAAATGTGGGACACATAATGAGAAGTTAAAAAAATGAGCAGAAAAATATGAAACCCATTATTTTGATAAAAACTATAATGTTTTCGGACATTCTAATAAAAAAATATAGAGGTATATATAACCAACCATAGAAGTAAAATAATTTAATAAGGAATTTTATGAAAAACAATATATGAAACTTTGATTTAATACTTCAAAGAATTGAAAACGGCGAAACTCAAAAAGTAATAGCAAAAGATTTAGGAGTCGCTATTGAAACATTAAATAGAAAATTATGTGGATATAGAAGTGCTTTAAGAAATGAAAAAAATCTTTCTACAAAAGAATTAAAAAGAATAGCTAATGCTAGACATTCTTTAATAGTCGAAAGAAAGATTAATACATTCCAAAAACAAATAATTAATAAAGAAACTACTAATAGTTCAAAAATAGCTTTATTAAATAAAGTTTTAATTGAAAATATTAAACCTTTTACCAATGAAGAAGTTATATTTGAAAATGCTAAAATTAATAAAAATGGTGGTTTAATACATTATTTAATATCAGATACCCATTATATTGATGAATCATTAACTCCTATGAAAGATTATATAAAAGTAATTGTTGATAATATAAAAAATGATGTTAAAACTTATAAACCTTCTAAAATTCATTTAGCTCATTTAGGTGATTTTATTGAAGGTAGAATTCATAGAAGTCAAGATTTCGAAACTAAAACAACACTAATGACACAGGTTCTTAATGTTTCTGAATTAATGATTTGCGTTATTAAAGAACTATTACTTCTAAATGTTAAAATAGATGTTTCTTTAATTTCTAATGGAAATCATGATGAACTTAGTTTATTCCAACCAAGAGATGAGCGAGAAAATATTACATATATGATTGATACTATTTTAAAAACAAAATTTAAAAATACAAAAAAAATTAAAATTAACTGTGCACCTAGAATTTATTATAAAGATAAAGGAATGATATTAATGTTTACTCATTTACTAACGAGACAAGCAAATCCTAAAAATGTTATTCAATTTAATGGATTAGTAAATGATATTAGATATAAAAAACATTTTGATTATTCTTTCTCTGGTCATAATCATTCTTCTTATCTATTAGATTTTAAAGGTAAACATTACAAACATTATGTACTTCCTGCAACTAAATTTTATGATAATGCATGAGAGCAAAAAACAAATTTCTTTTCAACAAAAGGAATGGTTAAATTTAAACTTAACAATGATAAATCAATTGATTTAAAAACTTGGTATTTTTAATTAAAGTGTTATAATTAAGTATATGGAAAAGAAAAAGAAACAATATGATTCATTAGGTATCCTTCAAGCTCTTGGAAACCTAGCAGGCAATGAACCTGAACAATACGGTGCTCTTAGAGAACCTATTAACTCTTATCAAGCCTCCCTTGATAATTTAGAGCAATCTAGACAGAATACTTCTTCTGGATTTACAGACTCTGTTAGTAAATTACAAACCAATTCAGATTTACAACAACAAAAAGCAGCAAACCAAGTTTTAGCAACTGGTGCAGCTTCTCCTTTTGCTATTCAACAAGCTCAAAGAAATACAAATTTAGCACAAGCAAACTCATTAGGAGATATAAGAAATAAATTTTATAAAGATAGGTCAACATTTAATCTACAAAAAAATCAAGTTGATAAAGCATTTGTTAATTCTCTTTCAACAGATTTATTAGGTAAGTCTTTTAAAAGATTAGAACAAGTTCAAGGTAATAGTATTCCTTATAATTGAATTGAAGATATGTTTAAACCATAAATGAATAATGATATTTTTGATTATTTTGTAAAAAAAAATATTTAAACAATAATGGCAGAAAAAATAAATAATCTACAAAAAAAAATAAAAAGAAATAATCAAGGTACATCTTATGAAGACCCAAAAAAGATAAAAATTGGTAAATCTTTTGCTAAGGCCCAATCACCAAACGAAGCTTTAAAAACGCAGATTAATAAGGATGTTTTAAGATTACAAGCAGCTAATGCTAATACTGATGAAATTCAACAAAATTTACAAAGCTTAGATGCAAAAGAAAGTGTATTCTTTCAAATATTAGATTATATGTCTAGAATTCCTAGGTCAATAACTTCTTTTTTAGGAGCCCCATTCGCATCAGTTGAACAATGAAATGAATTAAGTGGTATGGACCCAGGAGCTAATGCTTTTACGTTAGCAGGAGATGTTTTAACAACAGGGAAAGCTCGTGGTCAAGCAGAAGGTGAAGAATTTACAGGAGCTAATATGCTTCAAACTATTTTTAGTAATAAAACTACTTCAACACAAGATTGAGGAGATATATGAAGAATATTAGGTTCTATTGCTACTGAATTTCCAGTAGACCCTTTAACTTATTTATTAGGTCCAGCATTAAGAACAGCTAGTAAGGCAGTTAAAGCTGGTACAAAAGGTGGTTTTGCTGCTCTTAAAGCAGGAGAAAAAACTGCAAAAGCTGCTCAATTATTTGAGGATAGTTTAAAAGGAACAACCAATTTAACAAAAGCTAAAAACCTAGTTATTGATAATTTAAAAAAACAAAACATACCATTCGAAAGTGTTGATGCTTCTGTTTTTAATGATTTAGTAAAGAAAGAATTAAAAGGAGTGACTTTTGGAGCTAACAAAATTGATGCTATTAAGAATGCAGTTGGTGCTGGAAAATTAAGAAATGTTAGTAAGAAACATGCTATTTCTGAAAGTAATGTTGCTAACCTACAAAAATTAAAATCAGTTAGAGAAAGAAAGGTATATAAAGAATTACAAAACTCATTCGAAAATGCTATTAAAGGTAATGACCCAGAGGTATTAGAGGAGTTTACTAGATTAGGTATTCTACCTAAAAATCTTAAATTAGGATCAGATGGAAAAGTTAGTAAAGCTTTATTTAAAGAATATTACCAAAAATATTTTCCAAAGTTAGAAGCAAAATTGGCCCAAGATGTGCAAATGTTAGGTAGACCATTTTATCAAGAAGGTTTACCAGGAATGTTGCAACAATTAAAAGGAAAAAATGCAATAACAAAAGATAATAGAGAAATTATTAATTCTTTAATGGTTCCAGAAAAGCAAGGACCGTTAGCTGCTGTTAATGTTGATGCAGTTAAATACCCAATGAAAGAAGAACAAATAATGACTTTTGTTGATGATTTAAGAAAACTTGGTTTACTTCCTTTAAAAGGAGGAACAGAAGATTATTTATTAATTAGAAGATTAGGTGGAACTGAATATTTAAATCCAGCTACTAATCAAATAGAAAAATTAGCAAAAGAACAAGGTGGAGTTGAATTTTATTTAACTGAAAAGTTTATTGATAATTTAAAAAATATTGAAAATGCTTTCTTTAAAAATACAGAAAAAGTAGCTAATACAAGAAGGTTAATGAATAGATTTGAAACATTAGAAAAATTTGCTTATGATGTTAATTTAAAAACTTCTACAACAGATTTACTTAAAACTTATAAATCATTTGATATTGCTTTAAGTAGTATGTTAACAAAAGGAAACAAAGTAAGAGACTTTGATAATTTTAGAC
>JACSEJ010000002.1_pt1:40000-68727 | contig 68727 bp, 51 predicted proteins | sample 8225461 | NCBI WGS metagenome assembly JACSEJ01 (sample SAMN15704941, study PRJNA253121) | viral metagenome | isolation source: viral RNA from sea star tissue | host: Pycnopodia helianthoides | place: USA:Seattle Aquarium | collected 2013 | reverse complement strand
CCGTACCGAGGGTTCGAATCCCTCTCTCTCCGTCTGGTCACTATTGATCCTGAAAACGGATAACTCCGAATCTTTCTACGGGACGGAAAAGATAGATACTTTTTCCACTATTTATTCTTTACGTCCGATGCGTTTTATCAGTTTAAATGGGACCAATCCCCACATTGTGTATTGGTACATACAAACGATAAAATATCTTTGCTTCTCCCTGCTATTATATTATGTATGATTTGCTTCTCCCTGCTATTATGTATGAACATAAGTGTTTCAAACCTGTTCCATCATTAGCAATGTCCAAGTTAATAGATGTTAACCTTCGAGATGATCCGGGGGTCTAGCTCGATAGCATGATCTATTTAAATCCAATGTGAGAAAGTTACATAGTGGCTACTTTTTCCGATAAAGGGGTGTTTTCATGGGTTTGCCTTGGTATCGCGTTCATACCGTCGTATTGAATGATCCTGGCCGGTTAATTTCTGTACATATAATGCATACAGCTCTAGTTGCTGGTTGGGCCGGTTCAATGACTTTGTACGAATTAGCAGTTTTTGATCCATCCGATCCTGTTCTTGATCCAATGTGGAGACAAGGTATGTTTGTTATACCTTTTATGACTCGTTTGGGAATAAAAGCTTCATGGACTGGATGGAGCATCACCGGAGAAACTGGAATTAATCCTGGTATTTGGAGTTATGAAGGTGTGGCCGTGTTACATATCGTGTTTTCTGGCCTGTGCTTTTTGGCAGCTATCTGGCATTGGGTATATTGGGATCTGGAAATATTCTGTGATGAACGTACGGGAAAACTTTGTTTAGATTTGCCCAAAATATTTGGAATTCATTTATTCCTCTCAGGAGTAGCTTGTTTCGGATTTGGAGCATTTCATGTAACGGGTTTGTATGGTCCTGGGATATGGGTGTCTGATCCTTATGGACTAACTGGAAAAATACAACCAGTGGATCCAGCATGGGGAGCTGAAGGTTTTGATCCTTTTGTTCCGGGAGGAATAGCTTCTCATCATATTGCAGCAGGTATATTGGGTATATTAGCAGGTCTATTCCATCTCAGTGTTCGTCCTCCCCAACGTTTATATGTAGGATTACGCATGGGGAATATTGAAACGGTCCTATCCAGCAGTATTGCTGCTGTGTTTTTTGCAGCTTTCGTTGTTGCCGGAACCATGTGGTATGGCTCTGCAACTACTCCGGTCGAATTATTTGGTCCCACTCGTTACCAGTGGGATCAGGGATACTTCCAACAAGAAATAGATCGACGGGTTCGTGCCGGTCTGGCCGAAAATTTGAGCCTATCGGAAGCTTGGTCAAAAATTCCCGAGAAACTCGCTTTTTATGATTACATTGGTAATAATCCAGGTAAGGGGGGGTTATTCAGAGCAGGTGCAATGGACAATGGAGATGGAATAGCTGTTGGTTGGTTAGGACACCCTATCTTCAAAGATAAGGAGGGAAATGAGCTTTTTGTACGTCGTATGCCTACCTTTTTCGAAACATTTCCAGTAGTTCTGGTAGACAAAGAAGGAATTGTGAAAGCCGATGTTCCTTTCAGGAGGGCAGAATCAAAGTATAGTGTTGAACAAGTAGGTGTAACTGTTGAGTTCTATGGTGGTGGACTTGACAGGGTTAGTTTTGGTGATCCTGCTATAGTTAAAAAATATGCTAGACGCGCTCAATTAGGTGAAATTTTTGAATTAGATCGTGCTACTCTAAAATCTGATGGTGTTTTTCGTAGTAGCCCAAGAGGTTGGTTTACTTTTGGACATGTTACATTTGCTCTCCTTTTCTTTTCTGGCCACATTTGGCATGGTGCTAGAACCCTATTCAGAGATGTTTTTGCTGGTATCGACCCGGATTTAGATTCTCGAATAGAATTTGGAGCATTCCAAAAATTGGGAGATCCAACTACTAAGAGACAAGTAGTATGATATTGCTCTTATCTCTTCTCTAATAAATATTAGTACGAAAGCTATCTCCATAATTGTAAATTACGATCGAATCTATGGAAGCATTGGTTTATACATTCCTGTTGGTAGCGACCCTAGGGATAATCTTTTTCGCTATTTTCTTCCGAGAACCACCCAAAATTCCGACTAAAGGTCAAAAATAATTTTGCTTCTCCAAATTTTCATTCTTTCTCTCCCCTCAAAGAAAGAATGACCTTCCCTATAGGGGAAGGTCATTCTTTCTATTAGTCTTCGTGATCCTCAAAAGGATCCCTAAGTTGTTCAGAAGGTTGCCCAAAGGCGGTGTATAGGGCATAACCAGTAAAGCTCACAAGTAAACAAGATATGGAGATGGCGACTAAGGTTGCAGTTTCCATTATTAGGTAATCCCAATATCATGGTATGTTTACCATATAATAACAAAGTTAACAGATCTCAACCAATACAATAGTTTCTATGGCTACAAAGGCTACAAAGACCGTTGATGATTCCAAAATCGAACCAAGACCAACCGCTGTAGGAACGGTCTTAAAACCGCTTAATTCGGAATATGGTAAAGTAGCTCCTGGATGGGGAACTACTCCTCTTATGGGTTTTGCAATGGCTCTATTTGCAGTATTCCTATCTATTATCTTGGAGATTTATAATTCTTCCGTTTTATTGGATGGACTCCCAGTTAGTTGGGACTAGAGGAACTCCAAAATCCGTCCGGTAAGCTCTTGAAGAAAAAAAAGAACTGAGGGATCCAAACCCAGACCAACTTTGAGTTTTTAGCTTATCTTGTTCCAATAGTTTGATCGTGTAATTACTTTTCTCTAAGGATTTTTGGAATATGGGTGTGCGACTTGTTGAAATTGATCCATATTTATAGTACAGAAGACCGATCTGTTATCTTTATAAAGATGGTCCTACCTCGTTGGATATTTTATTGATAGAATAGTGAATCTCTAGAGCACGAGGTCTATTATAGATATGTTCCAGGAAGATCTGAACTATGGTTTGTACCTATCATTTCCTCGTCACCAGGCTTCCAAGAAAAATTTGAAAGAGATATTTTCTATAATAAATCAAAGGATCTATCCTATTTCATAATTATGCTGATTATGACCAAAGAATGATATAGTTAAGTTAGTATCTGATTTCTCTTAGTTAGCATATTTCGTTGAGTGAGCGAAGATCAAAAGGTTATTACCCAGAGAACCTTTTGGGGATTTGATAAAATCATCGGGGTATAATCTAAATCTGAGGTTTGGATTGATTCATCTATTGAGATCTCGACAAGATAATTCCTATCGATCGTCTATATTAGTTTTTTTTCTAGAGAACTTATATTACACGAATAGGGTAAAAGATCGTTCAAAAGGCCTATAGTGATTTATCATAGGAATGAGCCAACTTGAAATTTTGGCACTATTTGAAATTTTGGCACTATTTGAAATTTTGGCACTATATTTATTTTCCCCAATTTATATATTCGTGTCCAAAAGCATTTGTGTGTTTTTGTTTAAGCCGTATGAAGGGAAATTCTCATGTACGGTTTTCAGAGGGGGAATTTTAGTTTACCTATCTCAATAAAGTATACGATCGGTTCGAAGAGCGTCTCGAGATTCAGGCGATTGCAGATGATATCACTAGTAAATATGTTCCTCCTCATGTCAATATATTTTATTGTCTAGGGGGGATCACACTTACCTGTTTTTTAGTACAAGTAGCTACTGGTTCTGCTATGACTTTTTACTATCGTCCGACTGTTACAGAAGCTTTTGCTTCTGTTCAATACCTAATGACTGAAGTTAACTTTGGTTGGCTAATCCGATCAATCCATCGATGGTCGGCAAGTATGATGGTTCTAATGATGATCCTGCACGTATTCCGTGTTTATCTCACAGGTGGATTCAAACAACCCCGTGAATTAACTTGGGTCACGGGTGTAATTTTGGGTGTACTGACTGTATCTTTCGGTGTAACTGGTTATTCTTTGCCCTGGGATCAAATTGGCTATTGGGCAGTGAAAATTGTGACCGGTGTGCCCGAGGCTATTCCTGTAATAGGATCTCCTTTGGTAGAGTTATTACGCGGAAGTGTTAGTGTGGGTCAATCTACCTTGACTCGTTTTTATAGTTTACACACTTTCATATTACCCCTTCTTACTGCTGTATTTATGCCAATGCACTTTCTAATGATCCGTAAGCAGGGTATTCCAGGTCCTTTATAGAGAGGAAAGATAGATGAAGAATAACTATTCATAACTTATTGTTCCGAGTAACCACGGTAATATTTCATCGCCAGGAATATTTCTTATTAGAAAATGGAAATATCCATAGAAAATAAAAAAAATATGGTCCTCGGATTTCTCCTTTCGATTTTGGAGTATTATTCATCCAATACAAACAAATAATTGAAGTAGATTCTCAGACGGAGAAGATAGATTATGGGAGTGTGTGACTTGAACTATTGATTAGGCCATGCAGATACTTTCTCCGATCTACCACATAAAGATTTCTGATAAAATGTGTCTCTGTCCCAATTTCCTTATCAGAAATAGGAAGTTTAGCACCTGGGTGGAAAGGCATCGGTTAGTTTGTTTTGTTCCAAGAGAATTCTTTCTATGATCGAATCCGGATCAGGAAGGGCTCCGTGAGATCCGGTCAATGGGGTAATATTTTCATATAATAAATAATTGGATCATATGACTTTACTTATCCTTTTCATAGTGTGAAAATGCATCCATTTCCCTTGCATCCATTTCGACGGGAAAAAACTATCGGAGTGAAAGAAGGGATCTAAGGAAGGAGAGAGGCCGGATCAATAACAAGTCAATACCTTGTATGCGAAAAAACCTTTGAGGTCTATTCGTGATAATAAACACAAATTACAAGGACTAAGATGGTCCAAAAAGCATATCGATCATGATCGAATTTGTGAGCTTACTTGGGTAATGAGCATTTAACTGGAATAATTGAATTACCAATGATGGATAATCATGGACATTATTAGTTCCTATTCTTCCAATCCGTCTTCCATCACGGGAAAAAAGTGATATATACTTCCTCCATTTATTGTTCGAGCCGGATGATAAAAATTGGCATGTCCGGTTCTTTCGGGGGATAGATCCATGGAGATCTACTTATCCCAATAACAAAGAAACCTGACCTGAATGATCCTGTACTAAGGGCTAAATTAGCTAAAGGTATGGGACATAATTATTATGGAGAGCCCGCTTGGCCCAATGATCTTTTATATATTTTTCCAGTAGTCATTTTAGGTACTATTGCATGTACAATAGGTTTAGCGGTTCTAGAACCATCAATGATTGGTGAACCAGCAAATCCATTTGCAACTCCTTTGGAGATATTGCCCGAATGGTATTTTTTCCCCGTATTCCAAATACTTCGTACAGTACCTAACAAATTATTAGGTGTCCTTTTAATGGGCTCAGTACCCGCGGGATCATTGACGGTGCCTTTTCTAGAGAATGTGAATCAATTTCAGAATCCATTTCGTCGTCCAGTAGCTACAACAGTATCCTTGATCGGTACTGCAGTAGCCCTTTGGTTAGGTATTGGGGCAGCGTTGCCTATTGATGAATCTTTAACTTTAGGTTTTTTCCAATTTGATCCAACTGTCGAATTTCAAAATCTTTTCATTTTAGATTAATATATCTAGGGAGTAGTTGCTTTAAGACAAATTATATCTCCCTAGATATATATACCGATCTTGTCAGAGATTTCTTTCGGATATTCCATGAAATAGAGAAGAGATATGTCAAAGATTCGAAATGAAATTATTCTCATGACTCTCCAGAAGAACTTGGGGAAAGAAAATGAATGAAGAGATGGAATGGAACCATTTAATGAACCTGAAACTAATTCCTAGATGGATCAATTGCAAAACGTTTTCGTAAAACTTCCAATACCTGTTCGACAGATTCCTTGCCAAAGTGTTCAATTCTCATTAGATCTTCTCGACTGTAATTTAAGAGGTCCAATAATGTATGTATATTGGCTCTTTTGAGGCAGTTATAGGTTCTGGGGGGTAACTCTAATTGGTCAATGAAAATATGTTTAAATGCAATTTTTTCTTTCGTTTCCCCCGTATCAGTCAATACGTGCGAAAGGGGGAAGGGAGGCATATGAGAAGATCCTTTTCTATTGTTAATTCCATCAATGTTCTGTTCCTCTTCATGCAGGAAGGGAATAAATAAGTCGATCAAATTTCGAGAAGCTTCGTAAAGTGCCTCTCTAGGAGTTAACCCCCCATTCGTCCATATTTCCAGGAAAAGGACTTCTCGTATTTCATTTCCGCTCCCATAGGAATGAATACTATAATTTGCATCGCAAACAGGCATAAAAACAGCATCTATAGGAAAAATTCCGTCCTGATAATTATTTGGACTATGTATAATATATCCGCTATTTTTTTCAATTGATAATCTTATATCAGAAGTAATTGATTTAGTAAGTCTAGCTATATGTTGTGTAGTATCAATTATTTTCACAGAAGGTGGTAATATGATATCTTGAGCAGTTACATTTCTAGGTCCAACAATATAGATAGAAGCTTCTCGGATTCCGTATGAATCACTTCTAAGTACAATTTCTTTTAGATTCATCAAAATGTCATGTACCGATTCTTTAATACCTATTATCGCGGAATATTCATGTTTTATGTTCTCCAATTTAACACGTGTGATACATGTTCCTTCTACTTCTGCAAGTAAAGCTCTTCGCATTGCGATGCCTATTGTATCGGCTCGACCTTTGCGGAGCGGAGATAGAGCAAAACGACCATAATGAAGACGCTTACTGTATGCTCTGGATTCCATGCACTTCCATCGTAGTGTCTGAATAGAGACTGAGATTTCATCTCGAATCATACCAAGATTATTTTTTTTTTTCAGATTATTAAATCATTTCTTTCTCTTGAAATTCATTCAATTCTTACACACGTCTCTTTTTGGGAGGTCTACATCCATTATGTGGCATAGGGGTTACGTCACGTACAAAACTTAAAAGTATGCCACTTCTACGAATGGTTCGTAATGCTGTATCTCTCCCCCGGCCAGGACCACTTATCATAACTTCTACTCGTTCCATACCCCGATCCATTAATGTACGAATAACATTTTCTGCTGCAGTCTGGGCAGCAAATGGTGTACCTCTCCTTGTGCCTTTGAATCCACAGGCACCGGCGGAAGACCAAGAAAAAACTTGTCCCCGTACATCTGTAACAGTCACAATGGTATTGTTAAAACTTGCTCGAACGTGAATAACTCCTTTGAGTACTCGATGTTCATTCCTACGTGAACCAATTCTTCCTGTAGTTTTTGACATATTAATCATTATGAGTTCAGTTCGAAAAATGCATATCGAAATCTATTTTACCGCTAGATCCGTTCATTTATATAGAGGAAGATTACCCCTGTTTTTGCTTATGTCTCGGATTGGAACAAATTATCATAACTCGTTTCCGCCTACGAATTGGTCGACATTTTCCACAAATTCTACGAATAGAAGCACGAATTTTCATATTTGTGACCCTCCAATTTGCTCATATTAAATTTTGTTCTCTGAGAAAGAGAGTCCATTGAATCTATGATTCTCGATCCTCATCAGATGTTCAGTGATTCAATTGTTTGAAGATTTTTTGCTAAGTCTATATATTATACGTCCTTTGCTTAAATCATAAGCACTTAATTCGACCTTGACCCTATCTCCTGGTAGTATTCGTACGGAATTACGTCGAATTCTACCCGAAATATGAGTCAGAATCTGACATCCATTATCTGTCAGAACTCGAAACATACCGTTGGGGAGTGATTCAGTAACCAGACCTTCCGCATGGATCAGATTCTGTTTGTTCATTGAATCTCCTCCTCTTTTGATAAAAAAAATTGACTAACGTGCTTGGATGAAGATGAATGGTGTCTCGAACCAAACTTGCTCCGATTTTTCATACCATGGGGATATCTTACAGAATCAATATTTTTGGACAAAATTGATATCGATTACCATACATAACATAATATTTCTCCTCCAATTTTTTTTTGTCGAGCTTCTCGATCCGTCAAAATTCCTTGGGAAGTAGAAAGAATTACGATCCCCATTCCACCTAGAACTTTTGGAATTTCTCGATAATTTGAATAAATCCTCGAACCAGGTTTGCTGGTACGCTTTGACGTGGTTATATATGTCCTTTCCTTCCTTCTCCGATATTTTGAAGTCGATATAAAAAAAGATTTTTGGCCTTCCTGATGTTCCCTAACATCTTCTATAAAACCTTCTCGTAAAAGGATCCTTCCGATGTTCTTGGTAATATTAGTAGCTGTTACTCGAACCGTTCCTTTTCCTACCATGTCGGCGTTTCTTATAGAAGTAATTAGATTGGCAATAGTATCGTTACCCATGATGAACGAATTCTTAGGAATTCCTGGTCTCGATATAAAAGGCATGTTTTATTTTATTCGAAGAATATGCCTGAGGTTCAATGAATTTATCCATATACCATTTGATGAACTATCAGTAGAAGATCTCTACAAGATCTATCAGTATTTATAAGACTTCGGGAGCCAATGAAACTATTTTTGTGAAATTCAATTGTCTCAATTCCTGAGGAACCGGACCAAAAACTCGAGTTCCTTTTGGATTTCCTTCCTGATCAATGACAACTGCTGCATTGTCATCAGATCGTATCATCATTCCATTATCACGTTCAAGTTCTTTACAGGTGCGTATAACTACGGCTCTAACTACTTCTGATTTTTCCAGGGGCATGTTAGGTACTGCTTCTTTAATTATAGCAATGATAACATCACCTATATGAGCGCATTTACGATTACTTGCTCCTAGAACTCGAATACACATTATTTTTCGGGCTCCACTGTTATCCGCTATATTCAAATAAGTTTGAGACTGAATCATTTTTCCTCCAAAAGATTTGTTACCTCGGCGGATAACATGAAAAAAAAGAGAAGAAAAGGAAGAGTTTTTACGAATTAGTAATCTTCTTCCACCATAAAAAGCTCTTTTATTCTGTATGGGTTAAATTAAATAGTAACAAATTGAGTACGTATAGGCATTTTGTATGCAGCTATTCTAGCAGCTGCTCTAGCGACGGTTTCAGATACTCCGCCCATTTCATAAAGTATTCGACCTGGTCTGATGACAGATACCCAATATTCGGGAGATCCTTTCCCGGAACCCATACGTGTTTCCGCAGGTCTCATTGTAATAGGTTTGTCGGGAAATATACGTATCCATATTTTTCCGCCACGACGGGCATAACGAGTAATCGTTCTTCGTCCGGCTTCTATCTGCCCAGATGTGATCCAAGCCGGTTCAAGTGCTTGAAGAGCGAATCTACCAAAACAAATGCGATTGCCGCGATAAGATACTCCTTTCATTCTTCCTCTATGTTGTTTACGAAATTTTGTTCTTTTTGGGTTATAGTCGATGGTTTATAGTATTTTGATCCCATCTCTAATCCAGAACCGGACATGAAAGTTTCTTCTCATCCGGCTCCTTGTGAAAAATCTATGTAAAATTGGACAATGTGTAGTTAGTTATTAGTTATATATATATATTTATATATATAAATGAGTCTATATCTACGCATTACGCATATCGTAAATAGAATCTAATTTACGGGACGAATAACTTTTTTATTTCAATCCAATGAGACTCTTAATAAATAATTTCACAGGCGAATATTGACTCTTCTGGTATTTGCTCCATGGGGTCGACTTACTTATAGACTCCAATGAGATTAATTCGTTTTCGGTTTATTTCGCCATCCTATCCAATGGATGATTAAGATTCCTATATGATCTTATGCAGTCATAGGTTCCATCGTTCCATAGCTTCTATCTAAATGCCTAGGTCTTCCCTCCGCAATGGAGCTTTCTTTTCATCTGTTACGGAATCAATTTCCTTAGTTTCCATCGACCCGAAGCTCTTTCTCCTTCATAAACTGAATCCCTTCAATTTTGTTTGAATAAATCAGGATGATTCTTATGCTTTATCACACTGCTTTTTGGAGGGTAATTAATGAACCATACAATATTGGAGAAGATTTAATTTCTCCTTCTTTTTTTTTTTCTTTTTCCGTTTTTCCGCATAACCAAACACCTTTCTCGCTTCACGAAAGATAAAAATATCATTTTTTCTCTCGTGGAAGAAAGTCTTTACGAGGTGATAATATCTACCCATAGTTATTGGATCTTGGCAATATGAAGCAATGAGTTAGTCTCTAGTTTCCTTTATACCAGAGACCAATCCGTTCTTATTTCGAGTTCTCCATAACTCCGGAAAAGAATGAAAAGCTCGATTCCAACGAGTCGCACACTAAGCATAGCACGGTTCTTAAATGGGAAATCTAATTTCTATTCGATCTGATAGAATTGATGATCCATAATCGGGCAGATTAGGAAAAAAACCAATTATTCCTAATCCTCTAAAATCCAAATTTTGATCCCTAAAACTCCATAGATGGTTTGAACCGGATAATAACAATAATCAATCCTAGCTCGAATTGTCTGTAAGGGAACCCTACCTCCCCTGTCCCATTCGACCCGGGCAATTTCCTTTCCGTCGAGACGTCCTGCGATTTGGATCTGAATACCTTCTACATCTTCCCGTTCAGCCGGTTCAATAGCTTTCTTCATTGTTTTTCTGAATGAAACTCTATTCTCTAGTTGTAGGGCAATATACTCCGCAAGAATATTAGGTTTTCTATAGGGTTTCACAACTTTTTCTATAGCAATGTGAAGTTTTCGGTCCACAGAATCAAGCATATTTAGTACATCGTTTCTTAATTTTTCAATTCCTTGACCCTTACCTTTACCTTCTTTTAACAACAAGTTGGGAAATCCAATATAGATTTTGACCTGAATCAAATCGATCTTTCTGCGAATCTCTACACGTGCAATTCCTCCATAATTTGAGGAGCTCTTTATATGTGTTCGTACATAGTTTTCAATGCAAGTACGTATTTTTTGATCTTCTCGGAGATCTTTGGAATAATTCCTTTGTTGTGCGAACCAATGGGAACGATCATTTTGGGTTACACCCAGTCTAAAACCAAGTGGATTTATTTTCTGTGCCATACCTATCCTCTTTCTCGGGATTCTGACATAATAGGATCATTCGATCTGGAGATTTCTTCCAATACAATAGTTATATGACAAGTGGGTTTCTGTATTGGATAACCACGTCCCTGAGCTCTAGGTTGAACCCTTTTGAAAACAGCACCCTCATTCACTTCAACTCTACCGACGAGTAAATTGGCTTTGTTCAAACCCATATTGTGATTTGCATTTGCTGCCGCAGAATGAATTAATTGTGATATGGGATAACAGGCCCCATAAGGCATCAGTTCCAGTATCATAAGTGCTTGTCCATATGAACGACCACGAATTTGATTAATGACTCTACGTGCTTTATGAGCAGACATACGTATATTTCTCGCCAAAGCTCGTATCTCTGGACCTGAACTATTATTTCCCATTGACTTCACCCTCCCCAATGAATGACAAGTATTTCTCCAATTAACGACGAGATTTCTTATCGTTTCTCGCATGTCCCTGAAAAAGTAAAGTAGGTGCAAATTCCCCCAATTTATGGTTTACCATAAGATCTTTCACAAAAATGGGTAAATGTTCCCTCCCATTATGAACAGCAATTGTATGACCGATCATTGCAGGTACAATGACAGATGCCCGGGACCAGGTCACTATTATCTTCTTTTCTTCCTTTATGTTTAGATTTTTAATTTTCCTCAATGAATGATTAGCCACAAAAGGATTTTTTTTCATTGAACGTGCCATTATCAATTACCTTTTCTTTCCTTTTTTTTTTTTATGGATATCCAACCATTCTTACTCACGTCGACGAAGGATTGAAGCATCACTGTATCTATTCCTCTTCCGACTTTTCTTTCCAAGCGCACTATAACCCCAGGGGGTCACGGGTTTTTTCCTTCCAATTGGGGTTCTTCCTTCCCCACCTCCATGAGGATGGTCTACAGGGTTCATAGCTACTCCTCTTACTTCAGAACGCTTACCCAACCAACGTTTAGCTCCAGCTTTACCAAAACTTCTATTTTTTGCATTGATATTACCCACTTGTCCAATTGTTGCTGAGCAGTTCTCAGATATTAAACGAACTTCTCCAGATGGTAATCTTAATGTGGCCGATCGATCTTCTTTTGCGATCAGTTCTGCTACAGCACCTGCCGCTCTAGCTAATTGTCCACCCTTTCCAAGTGTTATTTCTATGTTATGTATAGCCGTGCCTAAGGGCATATTGGTTGAAGTAGACTCTTATTCCGATGAATAAAAATCCCTTCCCAAACTGTACAAGCCTCTCTCAGGGCATACAGCTTTCTGGATGTATATGAGATGTCACATATATATATTTAAATAGAATCGAGATGAGAAAGGGCATCTACTGTATTCTCTATGTCCCGATTCTCTACATCCTAAGTCTCTCTATTCCATCATCTGGCTTATATTCTTTATGTAGCATTCAGAATGAATGACTTTATCAAATTACGCTAATACTTTCGTATTTTATGGATAACGTAGGAGGCATATTAAACATCTTTTTCTCTTCTCTCTCTTTCAACTTTTATTCCTCTCCCCATCTTTTCCTTTTGGGAATTATTACCACTGTCCAGCTCCGAATCTGCCTCTGACCATCAGATCAAATGTGAGTAACTTGTCCTTTTTGATCCCATTTTGTTCATGCTTCGGACAAACAATCTGGTCCTCTCCATATTATCATATCTTCGGAACCAATGATCCGATATGAACAATTTTTGAATCCAATCACCTGCTGTAATTTATCCTCAGTTTCCCTTTGGGGTTCGTCCCGTAAAAGTATCCTAGTTGGATCAGTGATAGATTTATAGGTTTCGCTGTAAACCCAATCGGTTGCTTCCGATCACGTGAATTAATAATTCAAACCGCACTCAGAGGTAGGGCATTTCCTATTGATATAGGAGCTTTTGGACCAGAAAGAATAGTATCTCCAATCATGACCCCTCTGGGATGCAGAATATACATCTTATCACCATTCTTGTAGTACACCTTGCAAATGTATGCACTTCTATTAGGGTCGTATTCTATGGTTACAATTTCTCCCGATATGTTTTCCTTATCCCGTCGAGAATCAATTTGACGATACAAACGCTTGTGACCTCCGCCCCTGTGTCTTGCGGTAATAATTCCTCTTCCATTACGACCTTTCCCACAATGATGCTGTCCAGAGGTCAATTTCTTCTGCGGGTCAAATTGCACTCTTCCATCGAAATCTGATACGGATCTATTGCGTGTGTCCGGAGTGACAATTCTATATGAACGGATGGCCATTTAGTTTCAATTTGAAAATCTTATTGTTCTGAAAAGAGTGGAATAGAATCACCGGTTTTAAGTGTAATAATCATACGTTTACAACGTATTGGATGTCCTATCATTGACCCTCTCTTTCCTCCTTTTTCAGGGAGGCGATAACTGTTCATAGCTATTACTTTAACATCGAAGAAATGCTCAATCCAATTTTTAATCTTTGTTTTGTTCGACTGCGAATCGACGTTAAAAGTGTATTGATTCCTTTCTAATAGACGAATACTTTTCTCTGTAAGTACTGGATATTTCACCCCATCCATAAATTTTTCTCCCTCCTTTCGTTTTTTTCTATCTTTTCTTCTTTTTACCTTTTTTTTTCCATAATGCCTGTAGCTATTATATAAAATAATATACCAATTGAATGATACATATATATCATAGGTTCGTTATGGAAGTTATGCACGAACGTAATGCTCACAACTTTCCTCTGGATCTAGCCGCTGTTGAATCTATTTCAATAGGCGGATAATACTCCGATAGATTGTTACCGTCGTATATTGCTTAGAATACAAAACCTTTCATTTCATTTTATGGAAAGGTTTTGTATTCTTCAAATATTTGTTGTTATTCCTCATTCCCATTCCATTTTTTCTGGAATGGATATGTGCAGTTCCTCTGCATCCAGCAGGAATTGAACCCGCGAGTTCGCCAATTATGAGTTGGGTGCTTTAACCATTCAGCCATGGATGCTGGATAAAGATCATAAACATACTCATTAATATGGAGTATAGACTCGGATCTGAAATTGGGTAGTTCGGGACCCACATTCTCTTATATTTGATTCATGTCAAGTATTATCATAGGTTCGCGATCCGACTCCAATCGTTATGGTCCGGTATCAAGATCTGGTCCTGGACGAGCTGATCCGATTGTTGAGATTGATTATACGAAAAAATGCCCGAACCAAAATATGTTGTTGTCGTGGGAGCATGTACTATTACAGAGGAATGTTTGGTATATATTCTTTATAGTACCGTTCGCGGAGTAGATAAGTTAATTCCTGTGGTGGATGTCCATTCGCCGGGTTGCCCACTTGAACTTATAGATGTGCTATAATGAAACTTCGTGAAAGAAAAGATAGCTCGATGGATATATGAGGACCGAGCCCCAACAAGGAAAGAATCAAATATTTTATTGACGCATCAGAAATGATGTATCACGCACACATGATGTACGAGAACCAAAAGGAGGATCCGATTTATTTTATACTATAGCTTATAATAGATTCTATTCCCACCGTCAAATCTTGTCCTCCGAGTTCTCGATCCTACTTTATGTGGAGTATCGTGCTCCAATTGGAACGGACAGGGAGGGACAATATGAGCAAAGAAGAGGGAGAGAACAGAATTGATTCATCTATCTATTTTAATCGGGGTGTATCCGTATCTACATATAGATACGTATCTGTCAATATGAATGTACCCATATCCATATAGATAGAAGAGATAGATGGATATGGATACATGGCATGGATATTTCCATCTTGCCAGGAACCAGATTTGAACTGGTGGCACGAGGATTTTCAGTCCTCTGCTCTACCAACTGAGCTATCCCGGCTCTTTCCTGTGGATCATCCTGGTACAGGGTTTTAACTTGTGTCAACTAAAAATAAAGAAGAAAAGGATTTTTCCCAGTTTTTAGAATTATCTTTATTATTTTCGATTTTAGAATTATCTTTATTATTTTCGATCTGGAAGTAACTAATATGAGAAAAAAATGGACTGCGATCAAATAATTTCCAAATGATCTCATCTATGTGGATCATATATCACAAAATGAATTGATCAACTGATCAACTCAACTTGTCATAAGATGGAAAGATTCCTGTTTTCATTTCTTCTCTTCATGAATAAATAAAATAGTGAGGTGAGTGAAAGAATAAAGAAGTGAGAATGAATTAAAACTAACGGAATTGGATAAAATGGATCAGTCGTTCGGGAACGAACCTGAGTGGGGATAGAGGGACTTGAACCCTCACGGTCTATAAAGCCAACGGATTTTCCTCCTACTGCAATTTGCATTGTTGTTGACATTGACACGTAGAATTGGACTCTCTCTTTATCCTCGTCCAATAATTTATTCCAAAAACTGATTCAACTCCCTATCTAGAGTAGAGAAAGTTCATAATTGGATTACTTAATGTCAAATCATTACTTCAACTCAAATCTGGCATTTATCTTACAAATAAAATGCTTGGAACGATTCAAGTTCTGATCGCGAGTGTTGTTTGATTTTATACAACATTCCCACTTTCGAGGTGTAAATAAAGCGTTCTATAAATAGAGTATTGGACCCCAAATGAAATTCATTCGTTAGAATAGCTTCCATTGAGTCTCTGCACCTATCCCCTTCCTATCCTAGGAAAGAAACCATTGTCTCTATGAACCGGATTTGGCTCAGGATTACCCATTCAAAATATCCCGGGGTTCCCTGAATTTGGAAGCTATCACTTGGTAGGTTTCCATACCAAGGCTCAATTCGATCAAGTCCGTAGCGTCTACCAATTCCGCCATATCCCCTTACGAGATCATACCTTAATATAATCCTATTATGTAATCTCCATCAGTGTTATTCGTTAGATATTTGCTCAATATTGGATGGGATAAATATCATTTCCTATTTCCCCTCTCTCACCATCTTTATCTCTACTCCAATCGAATATGACGACCGGGAATCATTATATTATTTCTGCATTTGAAATGCAATGTTATTATCCTCTTCTAGTCGATTTGGAATAGTGAGTAAAACGATCGTTTATATAAATTGACCCTTCCTTACTTCCCTTTTGTTTCCTTTGAATCTACATTCAGGTGATGTTCCGTTTGTAATTGTAAATTGGATTGCGTCATTGAGTCTGATTCGCACTATAATTGTTAGGATTCCAAAAGAATATACGGATCTCACGCCAATGAAATGAGGAGTTATATTCCATTGAGCCTGCTTAGCTCAGAGGTTAGAGCATCGCACTTGTAATGCGATGGTCATCGGTTCGATCCCGATAGCTGGCTCTTTTCCGTTCCTCTCATTCCCATAATCCACAAAGTTTAGGATCAAGATGGAATGGAGAATAAATACTCTTCCGATCGTTCGTCGGGTCCGTCATGCCAGGATCACTTACTCCCAACTTAGAGAAAGATCTTCGTTCCCCATAGAAAATAATTCCAGTAGTTGTACGGGTTATACTATTCTTTCTTCTTTCCAGCACTATTTGTTAATTGAATAAGGAGTTTATATGTCCCGTTATCGGGGACCTCGTTTAAAAATAATACGTCGTCTGAAAACTTTACCAGGGCTCACCAGTAAAAGACCCAAATCCAGAAATGATTCTATAAACCGCAGGAAAATCTCTCAATATCGTATCCGGCCAGAAGAGAAACAGAAATTGCGTTTTAATTACGGACTAACGGAGCGACAATTACTGAAATATGTTCGTATAGCTAGAAGAACCAAGGGATCAACGGGCCAGGTCCTATTGCAATTACTTGAAATGCGTTCGGATAATATTATTTTTCGATTGGGTATGGCTCCCACCATTCCCGGAGCTAGACAATTAGTTAATCATGGACATATCCGGGTCAATGACCATATGGTTGATATACCAAGTTACCCTTGCAAACCCCAAGATGTTATTACTATAAGAGATCAACAAAGATTGAGAGCTATCATTAGGAAGAATATAGATCTGTTCCAGAGGGATAAATTGCCAAAGCATTTGACTTTTAATTCGTTACAATATAAAGGATTCATCAATCAAATAATAGATAGTAAATGGATCAGTTTGAAGATTAATGAATTGCTGGTCGTAGAGTATTATTCCCGTCAAGCTTGAATCGAGAATGAAATGGAGGGGTTGGGTTGCTGGACATCTGGAAATTATTTTCTTACCCCTTCTTTCTCCCCTCCCCGAAGGGGACATTCTATTATCCTTCCGTACGTTACCGTTACATTAGAATCTTGTTCGATACTTTTATTGCTTCTTAAAATGGTCTTTACCTTTCCCATACCATGAACCAATGTTTGTTCTATTTTCTATATCACAAATAGATAGAAGGAGATTGATCCCGGAATTAGGAGATCGTCTTATTGGGATTCAATAGATTGGAAAAACGATGGATGAAAAGAAAATAGTAGGGCGAAAATACGGAAAGAGAGGGATTCGAACCCTCGGTAAGCAGAAGCCTACATAGCAGTTCCAATGCTACGCCTTGAACCGCTCGGCCATCTTTCCTATGAGATCCCTTCTAATAAATAAAATTAGTTAATAACAAGTTCCTTACGAATTATTTTTGTTCAGGTACGATCAGTTCGATTTTGTGCAAATAAATAGATAATAAATAAAGTAATGATTCAATCCCTCCCGGAAAGACGAAAAGAAATTTTCTCAAACTTCCTCCTATTTAAGGAAATATTAAATAATCCTTGTTGATCTGACGATCTTATTCGGATTGCCCAATCAATAATTTGAGACAGATTAACAGATCCATTCCATATTATGATAATATATGGATCTGTAGTGATCGTCTTATCAATTGTATAAGAATTAATTCTTTGGCAATGATCCTGTGTCAGGATGACCATATTTTTATCGATATTCCTTTATCTATATGGATATGCGCACACAATTGCTGGGTGGGCATTTCATTCTCATTATGCAATGCTCGATCGTTTAACTCTTTCTTTGTTCGGATCATGATCGAACTGGACTTCTCGAGTTCACCAAATCTAGTATTCTTTCAATACAAATATTTTTTTTTTACCATTATTATTATTCAATATAACTAATGAACAATTATTCCAAATATTCCCTATCTATTCCCATTTTAAAGAATCAATTGGAATAGAATGAGAACATATTTACGATTGTAAGGAAATCCATTTTATGGTATTGTGCACCAGAAAAAATTTCGTTCATGGAATCATTTGCGTAAGGGAATGAAGGAAATTATAAAATCTGTAATTGACTATGCCTAGATCTCAGAGAAATGACAATTTTATCGATAAGACCTTTACAATTGTAGCGGATATCTTATTGCGAATAATCCCGATGGCTCCGGGGGAGAAAGAGGCATTTACCTATTACAGAGATGGTGTGATTTGATATTTTTTCCGTTCTTCCCCTTTTGGGAAAGAAAAGGTATTCGGGAATCCAAATTGGGTCAAAGAAAACTTACGCTCAGTGAAGGTGAGTTCTGGAAATAGAACAATTCCTTCTGTCGTGTATCCCCGATCAATGCAGCCTTAGATGCTTTCATCTCCTGAGGATTTTAGTACCGAGCGAAAGGTTACACCTATGCAATAGGCCTTGCTTGTATAGTGGAACCTATCTGATAGGTGTGCATGGGGGGAGAGAGCACTACGTATGGAAATCGACAACAAAAAAGCTCCGTTATAGCTCATATGCATTACCCTTTTCCGAGGGGTAGTGAGAATGGTTGGGACAACAAACATCCATCTCGTTTGTACTTCGGATACCCCTATCATTGAACCATCGGAGATTGTTGAAGTGACTAATCCCCGGAGAATAAAGGGTGTTAAGAACAAAGAAATTGTTAAAGGTTCCATTCCTAGTACTGAGATCCTTGGTGTTTGGAAAAGAATCTTTGCAAGAAGGATGGCTAGAGATTCATTGGAAATACACTAGCCCCTGTTAATTCGTAATATTGGGTAATAATATTTTTCTTTTTTTTTTTCAATTCCACGGATTACTCCCCGTATTACGTACTGTAAACAAAGGAGGAGCCGTATGAGGTGGGAATCTCATGTACGGTTTTGAAGCGGAGATCATTTCAATGGAATGAACGACCGTAACGGATGTCAGCTCAATCGGAAGGGGAATATGCGGAAGCTTTACAAAATTATTATGAAGCTATGCGACCGGAAACTGATCCTTATGATCGAAGTTATATACTATATAATATAGGTCTTGTCCATACAAGTAATGGGGAACATACGAAGGCCTTGGAATATTATTTCCAGGCATTAGAACGGAACCCATCCTTACCACAAGCTCTTAATAATACGGCCTTGATCTGTCATTACGTGCGGCTATCTGTACCATAGAATAACTTAGTTAATTACTACTACGGGTAAGGACAAAAGAAAAGGCTTTCTACATATGCACCGTCCCAAGTAACGGTTTTTATCAGCTGTAGCAAAAAGGACATCTCTCATAGGAGCCCGAATATGAATAGATAAATAAAGCCTACGTATTCCATGGATAAAAAATTAAATTGATGATGGAAGCACCATAAAGATCAATTATTGAAAGAAGGTTCGGGCTGATACGATCAAATCTGCTCATTGACAAGAATTGGAAATCAACTTATGTAATAGAGTTGATCTACTAAGCTATTGAGCAGCGGTGTAGCATCAGATCCTAAAGATGTGAAGTACTCCAGACGGAAAGTACTCTTCAAAAATTCTATACGGAACTGAGATAGTTACCTTGCAAAAAGACTTTGATTTAGATGATCAACCTGAAGTATATCTCTTCCTATACTTCATCTTTTTGAGGGTAGGAGAAAAGATAGAACCTGATCATTTAATTGATTGCAAGTGAAATCAGAAACTCATGTCATTTACTTTTTCTAGTCCTTTGGTTAATCTGAACTCCCAATGAATCATCTCCAATCCAAGAATATTTTGGAAATTTGGGTAAAGGACTAAAGAATAGTTGATTGAGCCGTATGAGGTAGGAAACTCTCAAGTACGGTTCTAAGGGAAGAAAACTTTTCCAAGTTGACCTATCCCGACCGAGGAGAACAGGCCATTCGACAGGGAGATCCTGAAACTGCGGAGGCTTGGTTCGATCAAGCTGCTGAGTATTGGGAACAAGCTATAGCACTTGCTCCGGGCAATTACATCGAAGCACAAAATTGGTTAAAGATTACAGGACGCTTTGGAGGATGAGAATTTATATTCTAAGTAAATCGTTTATGGGGAAATAATTTTCATTATTGAATATCTTATTTTCTCGGAATCAATGGAATTCTTCCAGAATATTCCCCAAAATTAGATTCTATTCCGTCGGCATCTCATAGGAATATATTGACAATGGGCATCTCATAGAAATATATTGACAATATAAAAAAAAAGGATACCTTTTCCGGACTGGTTCTGGATTGTTAATGGATCTTCTTAATAGGGGTAAAATCCATAATTTATTTCATTAATGATCCATGAAAAAAGATTTCTAACGGCTGGATTGTATTTTTTTATATGGGACATATGGAGGAGTATCAATGAATAGATGAATAAATAAATATATATATTTATTTATTCATCTAGAAACATTGTAATAATCAACGAAAAACGCTTTTTCCGTTCGTAACAGTCCATGGTCCATTAAGCACCTCAGAGATATGTCATAATGAACATGAACACTTGCCTCAGATGGATTCCCGTATCATATTAAATAGATAAATGGATTAATAGATATTTATCGATTTATTATGTAACAATCACCCACCGAATTATTATGTAATAATCACCGAAAAACGCTTTTTCCGGTCGTAACAGTCTACGGTCCATTAAGCACCTTGGAGATATGTCATAATGAACATGAACACCTGCCTTAGATTGACTCCCGTATCATAGTCGCTCCAGTCATAAACTAGAAAATAAGGGGAGAAACGAGTTGAGATATCTCTCTCGTAAGTTAACTAATTACTATTGGCAGGTTTCTTCTTATTTATATCCCATCTGGAAAGAGGAGAACTAAATGATCAATCGTTTACTAGAACAATTTGAACAACTAGACGTAAAGGCCGAAGTAGATAGGGATCCTGTAAAAACCTCTTTTGAAAAATGGGCCAAACCTGGGCATTTCTCAAAGACGCTAGCTAAGGGCCCTGATACTACCACTTGGATCTGGAACTTACATGCTGATGCTCACGATTTTGATAGTCATACCAATGATTTGGAAGATATTTCTCGCAAAATATTTAGCGCTCATTTTGGTCAACTAGCCATCATCTTTATTTGGCTAAGTGGGATGTACTATCATGGCGCTCGTTTCTCTAATTATGAAGCATGGCTGAGTGATCCCACTCACATAAAACCCAGCGCCCAAATAGTTTGGCCAATAGTAGGTCAAGAAATATTGAATGGGGATGTAGGTGGAGGTTTTCGAGGGATACAAATAACGTCTGGGTTCTTCCAGCTTTGGCGAGCATCTGGAATAACCAATGAATTACAACTTTACTGCACTGCAATTGGTGCATTGATCTTTGCAGCGTTAATGCTTTTTGCTGGTTGGTTTCATTATCATAAAGCTGCCCCAAAATTGTCTTGGTTCCAAGAAGTAGAATCCATGTTGAACCATCATTTAGCAGGGTTACTAGGACTTGGGTCTCTAGCTTGGGCAGGACACCAAGTACACGTCTCTTTACCCATTAACCAACTTCTAGACGCTGGAGTGGATCCTAAAGAGATACCACTTCCTCATGAATTTCTTTTCAATTCCGATCTTATGGCTCAATGTTATCCCAGTTTTGCTAAGGGAGTGATCCCATTTTTCACCCTGAATTGGTCAGAATATTCAGACTTTTTGACTTTTCGTGGAGGATTAAATCCAGTAACGGGGGGTCTGTGGCTGACCGATACTGTGCATCATCATTTGGCTATTGCAGTTCTTTTCCTGATAGCCGGTCATATGTATAGGACCAATTGGAACATGGGCCATTACCTCAAAGTAATTTTAGAAGCTCATAAAGGTCCATTTACGGGGGAGGGCCATAAAGGTCTTTACGAGATTTTAACTACCTCATGGCATGCTCAATTAGCTATTAACCTAGCTCTTTTAGGATCTTTAACTATTATCGTAGCTCACCACATGTATGCGATGCCCCCCTATCCATACCTAGCTATTGACTATGGTACCCAACTCTCTCTGTTTACACATCATATGTGGATTGGTGGGTTTATCATAGTTGGCGCTGCTGCACATGCAGCGATTTTTATGGTAAGAGACTATGACCCAACTACTCAATACAACAATTTATTAGATCGTGTTCTTAGACATCGTGATGCAATTGTATCACATCTCAACTGGGTATGTATATTCTTAGGCTTCCATAGTTTTGGTCTTTATATTCATAATGATACTATGAGCGCTCTGGGACGTCCTCAAGATATGTTCTCAGATACTGCTATACAATTACAACCTATCTTTGCTCAATGGATACAAAACACTCATGCTTCAGCACCCGGTTTAACAGCTCCTGGTGCAACAGCGAGTACCAGCTTAACCTGGGGAGGTGGTGATTTAGTGACAGTAGGTTCCAAGGTGGCTTTGTTACCAATTCCATTGGGAACCGCAGATTTTTTGGTACATCACATTCATGCATTTACTATCCATGTGACTGTTTTAATCCTACTTAAAGGTGTTCTATTTGCCCGTAGCTCCCGTTTAATACCCGATAAAGCGAATCTTGGTTTTCGCTTTCCTTGCGATGGACCTGGGAGAGGAGGAACATGTCAAGTATCTGCCTGGGATCATGTTTTCCTTGGTTTATTCTGGATGTACAATGCAATTTCGGTAGTCATATTCCATTTCAGCTGGAAAATGCAGTCCGATGTTTGGGGTAGTATAAGTGATCAGGGAGTGGTAACTCATATCACGGGAGGAAACTTTGCACAGAGTTCTATTACGATTAACGGGTGGCTCCGTGACTTTCTATGGGCACAAGCCTCTCAAGTGATCCAATCTTATGGTTCTTCATTATCTGCATATGGTCTTTTATTTTTAGGTGCTCATTTTGTTTGGGCCTTTAGTTTAATGTTCTTATTCAGCGGCCGTGGGTACTGGCAAGAACTCATTGAATCTATCGTTTGGGCCCATAACAAATTGAAGGTTGCTCCTGCTATTCAGCCCAGAGCCTTGAGCATTGTACAGGGACGTGCTGTAGGAGTAGCTCATTACCTTCTGGGTGGAATCGTCACAACATGGGCGTTCTTCCTGGCAAGAATTATTGCAGTAGGATAATGGTTAGGAGGATTTGAAAAGCATTATGGCATCAAGATTTCCAAAGTTCAGCCAAGGTTTGGCCCAGGACCCAACTACTCGTCGTATTTGGTTCGGTATTGCAACCGCACATGACTTCGAGAGTCATGATGATATTACCGAAGAACGCCTTTATCATAAAATTTTTGCTTCCCACTTTGGTCAATTGGCAATAATATTTCTGTGGACCTCTGGTAATTTGTTCCATGTGGCTTGGCAAGGCAATTTTGAAGCATGGGTACGCGATCCCTTACATGTAAGACCCATTGCTCATGCAATTTGGGATCCTCATTTTGGTCAACCAGCTATAGAAGCCTTTACCCGAGGAGGTGCTCCCGGTCCGGTCAATATTGCTTATTCCGGTGTTTATCAGTGGTGGTATACAATCGGCTTACGCACTAACGAAGATCTTTATGCCGGAGCTCTTTTCTTGCTCTTTTTTTCTGCCATATTTTTAATAGCGGGTAGGTTACATTTACAACCTAAATGGAGACCAAGTGTTGCATGGTTCAAAAATGCCGAATCCCGTCTAAATCATCATTTGTCAGGACTCTTCGGAGTAAGTTCTCTAGCTTGGACAGGGCATTTAGTTCATGTCGCTATTCCTGAATCAAGGGGGGTGCACGTCAGATGGGATAATTTTTTGGATGTATTACCGCATCCCCAAGGGTTAGGACCGTTTTTCGCGGGTCAGTGGAATGTTTATGCTCAAGATCCTGATTCCAGTAGTCACTTATTCGGTACCTACCAAGGAGCGGGAACTGCTATTCTAACTCTTCTCGGAGGATTCCATCCACAGACTCAAAGTTTATGGCTGACTGATATGGCTCATCATCATTTAGCTATTGCAGTTATTTTCCTGATAGCCGGTCATATGTATAGAACCAACTTTGGGATTGGTCACAGTATAGAAGATATTTTGGAGGCACATGTTCCTCCAGGAGGCCGCTTAGGACGCGGACATAAGGGTCTTTATAACACAATCAATAATTCTCTTCATTTTCAATTGGGTCTTGCTTTAGCTTCTTTGGGGGTTATCACTTCCTTGGTAGCTCAACACATGTATTCTTTACCCGCTTATGCATTCATAGCACAAGACTTCACCACCCAAGCTGCATTATATACTCATCATCAATACATTGCCGGGTTCATTATGACAGGGGCCTTTGCTCATGGAGCTATATTCCTCATTAGGGATTATAATCCGGAACAAAATAAGGATAATGTATTGGCGAGAATGTTGGAGCATAAGGAAGCTATAATATCTCATCTTAGTTGGGTTAGTTTATTACTAGGTTTCCATACTTTGGGACTTTATGTTCATAATGATGTTATGCTTGCTTTCGGTACTCCAGAAAAACAAATCTTGATCGAGCCCATATTTGCTCAGTGGATACAATCTGCTCATGGTAAGACCTTATATGGTTTCGATGTACTCCTATCTTCGACAAGTGGTCCAGCATTCGAGGCAAGTAAGAGCATATGGTTACCCGGTTGGTTAAATGCTATTAATGATGATAAGAATTCATTGTTCTTAACCATCGGTCCTGGAGACTTTTTGGTTCATCATGCTATTGCTTTAGGTTTGCATACAACTACATTGATCCTAGTTAAAGGTGCTTTGGATGCGCGTGGTTCCAAGCTAATGCCAGATAAGAAAGATTTTGGTTATAGTTTTCCTTGCGATGGTCCGGGACGGGGTGGTACTTGCGATATCTCGGCCTGGGATGCTTTTTATTTGGCAGTTTTCTGGATGTTGAATACTATTGGATGGGTTACTTTCTATTGGCATTGGAAGCATATAACGTTATGGCAGGGTAATGTAGCGCAATTTAATGAGTCTTCCACTTATTTAATGGGATGGTTAAGAGATTATCTATGGTTAAATTCTTCACAACTTATTAATGGATACAATCCTTTCGGTATGAACAGTTTATCTGTTTGGGCGTGGATGTTCTTATTCGGGCATCTTGTTTGGGCTACTGGATTTATGTTCTTGATTTCCTGGCGTGGATATTGGCAGGAATTGATCGAAACTCTTGCATGGGCCCATGAACGCACACCTTTGGCTAATTTAGTTCGATGGAGAGACAAGCCAGTAGCTCTTTCCATTGTTCAAGCACGATTAGTTGGATTAGCTCACTTTTCCGTAGGTTATATATTTACTTATGCAGCTTTTTTAATTGCCTCTACATCAGGTAAATTTGGTTAATTTTTCTTCATAAATATAAATTTCATCAGTGAATAAGATGGTATTGTATCAATGACACTACCCCACAGAGAAAAAGTAATCAACGTAATATTTCTCCATCTAAAATCTGATCTATATTTTGATTCTTGGTAGGTAATAGTACCGACTTAACTATTATGGCGAGAAAGAGTCTCATTCAGAGAGAAAAGAAAAGAAAAGCACTGGAACGAAAATATAATTTGATTCGTAAATCTTTGGAGGAAGAAAGCAAAGTTTCATCATTGGATGACAAATGGGAAATTAATAGAAAATTGCAATCTTCACCACGTAATAGTGCGCCTACACGTCTTCATCGACGTTGTTCTTCGACTGGAAGACCTAGAGCCAACTATCGAGACTTTGGATTGTCCGGACACGTACTCCGTGAGATGGCCCACGCATGTTTATTGCCCGGGATAAAAAAATCGAGTTGGTAGGAAAAAGAAAAAAGTTATTGAAGTTTATTGTGATAATAGTACCCCTATCCCTATATAGGGATAGGGGTACTATCTCCCATGATTGTTTGATGTACCCATTCTGTATATGATATAAATCAATGGTGCGGAGTAGAGTAGTCTGGTAGCTCGCAAGGCTCATAACCTTGAGGTCACGGGTTCAAATCCTGTCTCCGCCAGACCAGAACATAAGAAGTATTTTGGTCCGGAAAGGATTACTCCCTCACTTTATTTATAAAGGATTACTCTCTATCACTTTTTTTAATTTAATAAAAAGTGAGGAAAAGATACGATCAATACATAAACTATTCATTTTCATATTCCATGTGACGGGCGGGTAGCGGGGATCGAACCCGCATCTTCTCCTTGGCAAGGAGAAATTTTACCATTCAACCATACCCGCATTTTATTCGTTATGAATATATATATTCATAACGAATAAAATTGTAACATAATATGAAAATACATATATGTTCAATCCCATTCGTAAGTAGATACCATTTCTTAATGGTCCAATTATTCATTCAATTACGAAAAACCCCTCCCTTGAGCACCTTCATTTGGTTCCTTGGGCCTTAAGGGAAAAGGTCCTTAATAATAACTATAAAGCCCTCTGGGAGGGGGGGGGGAGGAGTTTTAACCTAAAAAATCTAGAACAGATCTAAGATATGAAAGAATTAAGGATACCTACAAAAAGGACTGATCCGATCCATAATGATACACCCGAAAATACAACATTTTTGCTACTTGACCAACCATCAGGAGAGGCAAGTGCAACAGGTACACCAATCACTGGTAAAAATGAAATAGCAATTAATGCAAACACAGCCGATTGGAAAGCAATAGTCATGGTTGTGATCTTACAAGCTCCCAACAGATTGAATAGACTATACCATCCGATCCCCAATTTTCAATTCTGATAAAATGCACTACGAAAAGGATTTGACCAGAAATTGATCGAGCTTTTCAAACTTTTTAAAAATTCTATTTGAGTGTGAGAGGAGAGGGAAATTCATTTCTTTTTTCCATTCCATATGATCATGATAAATAATCATATGTCACAGGTATGGTTGGTCTCAGCCCGACCTTATGATTATAGTTAGGTATTATATGAAGGAGTAGAATAGAAGTTGTTTCCGGGAGAGATGGCCGAGTGGTTAATGGCTCCGGTCTTGAAAACCGGTATAGTAAAAAAACTATCGAGGGTTCGAATCCCTCTCTCTCCTGCTTTTTTTTAACAATAACATTTATTAGTCCGGTCCAGTACAAAAAAAGAGAATAGCTCGGCTATATCCAGCCGAGCTACAAGGATCCAGTTGGAAAGAGAGTATTTTCAAATACTCCTATCCCACCGATATGGGAGATGGATGTAATGAAATAGAATCGATTTATCTTCCATCTGGTTCGATTTCTTGTTTCAGTTAAGAGGAGTCATGGAAAGGACAGGTTCGAAATCACGATCAATTCCTTTCTCAAATCCTGCTGCAGCTGCACGAGCCCTTCCCGCATGCCACAAATGACCTACGAATAAGAAAAATCCTAGAACAAAATGGGAGGTGGATAACCAACTTCGGGGAGAGACATAATTCACCGCATTGATTTCGGTAGCTACACCACCCACAGAATTTGAAGAACCTAAAGGAGCATGAGTCATATATTCTGCCGAACGCCGTTCCTGCCAAGGCTGTATGTCCTTTCTCAACTTGCTCAGGTCCAAACCATTAGGGCCCCTTAGGGGTTCCAACCAGGGAGCACGGAGATCCCAAAAACGCATCGTTTCCCCTCCAAAGATAATTTCTCCAGTTGGAGAACGCATAAGGTATTTACCTAAACCAGTAGGTCCTTGGGCAGACCCCACACTAGCTCCAAGACGTTGGTCTCTAACTAGAAAAGTAAACGCTTGAGCTTGAGAGGCTTCTGGGCCGGTGGGCCCATAGAATTCACTGGGATAAGCTGTGTTGTTGAACCAAACGAAACAACAAGCAATAAAACCAAAGACAGATAGAGCCGCTAAACTATAGGACAAATAAGCTTCTCCGGACCAGACAAATGCACGGCGAGCCCATGCAAAAGGTTTGGTTAAAATATGCCAGATACCACCGAAGATACAAATGGAACCTAACCATACATGTCCTCCAATTACATCTTCTAGATTATCCACGCTAACGATCCATCCCTCTCCTCCGAAAGGAGATTTCAGTAAATAACCAAATATAGCACTTGGGTTAAGAGTCGGGTTCGTAATTTTTCTTACATCTCCACCGCCGGGAGCCCAGGTATCATATACACCTCCAAAATACAAAGCCTTGAGCACTGGAAGAAAAGCACCAACACCTAGCAAGATTAGGTGAATACCCAAAATTGTGGTCATTTTGTTTCTATCTTTCCATACATAGCCAAAGAATGGAAAAGATTCTTCTAAAGTTTCGGGTCCTATAAGTGCATGATAAATACCACCAAAACCTAAAACCGCAGAAGAAATTAAGTGAAGTACCCCAGATACAAAATATGGAAAAGTGTCTACGATTTCCCCACCAGGACCAACTCCCCATCCTAGAGTAGCTAGATGGGGAAGTAAAATCAATCCTTGTTCATACATAGGCTTTTCCGGTACAAAATGAGCCACTTCGAATAGGTTCATTGCTCCGGCCCAGAATACAATTAATCCGGCATGA
>JACSEJ010000002.1_pt1:12500-27500 | contig 68727 bp, 51 predicted proteins | sample 8225461 | NCBI WGS metagenome assembly JACSEJ01 (sample SAMN15704941, study PRJNA253121) | viral metagenome | isolation source: viral RNA from sea star tissue | host: Pycnopodia helianthoides | place: USA:Seattle Aquarium | collected 2013 | reverse complement strand
TCTAGACATAGCAGATCAAATATTGTCCCAACCAGAAGGTATTGTCCCAAAAGAGATTCCAGATCGGGAATTATTCAGTTTACTCTCTGATCTTTATCTAAATCCCATTGGTAGTGGGGGACAGAAAAAAAAGAATCAGGAAAATTTACTTGGGTTTACGAGGATTTAGAATCAATAATTTATTCACAATTCGTTGTAAATTCGATTCTTTCTTATTATTATTTTTATTCATTATTTCTTTTCCTTATTTATCCCCAGCCATTTATTCTTTCCCTCCCTATTATGTCGGCCAAAATTGATGAAACTCTAACTTTTGAATGTGAAACGGGTAATTATCATACTTTTTGTCCCATTAGCTGTGTATCCTGGTTGTATCAAAAGATTGAAGACAGTTTCTTTTTGGTGGTGGGCACAAAAACATGTGGTTATTTTTTGCAAAATGCACTTGGAGTTATGATTTTTGCAGAACCCCGCTATGCAATGGCAGAATTAGAAGAAGGAGATATCTCGGCCCATTTAAACGATTATGGGGAATTGAGAACGCTTTGTATTCGGATAAAAAAAGATAGAGACCCCAGCGTAATCATATGGATAGGCACTTGTACTACAGAAATAATCAAAATGGATTTGGAAGGTATGGCACCCAAATTGGAATATGAAATTGGAGTACCAATTTTAGTGGCAAGAGCCAATGGACTGGATTATGCTTTTACTCAGGGAGAAGATACTGTGTTAGCTGTAATGGCACATCGTTGTCCAGAACAGGAATTCCCCATTGGTGAATCAAAAAAAACTATAAAAAAAACAAATTTATTCCCTTTTCCTCTTCTTAAGGAAAAGAAATTGGTGGAATATGCAAATCATCCTCCCTTAGTTATTTTTGGGTCTTTACCTTCGAATTTGGTCTCTCAACTTGATACAGAATTAAGACGCCAATTCATCAAGGTATCAGGTTGGTTGCCCGCTCAGAGATATGCCGATCTTCCATCACTGGGTGATGGAGTTTATGTTTGTGGCGTTAACCCATTTTTGAGTCGTACAGCAACAACTTTGATAAGACGAAAAAAATGTGAATTAATCGTAGCTCCTTTTCCTATTGGTCCGGACGGAACGCGTGCTTGGATCGAAAAGATTTGTCTTGTATTTGGTATTGAGACTCAGAGTCTGGAGGAAAGAGAGGAACGGATATGGGAGAGTTTAAAGGATTATCTTGATTTGGTACGCGGTAAATCTGTCTTTTTCATGGGAGATAATCTACTAGAAATATCTCTAGCAAGATTCTTAATCAGATGTGGTATGATTGTTTATGAAATTGGTATTCCATATATGGATAAACGGTATCAGGCTGCTGAATTAGCACTTTTACAAGATACATGTATAAGAATGTGTATACCAATACCACGAATTGTCGAAAAACCAGACAATTCAAATCAGATACGACGTATGCGCGAGCTACAACCCGACTTAGCCATCACCGGAATGGCTCATGCTAACCCGTTAGGGGCAAGAGGAATTGGTACTAAATGGTCAGTTGAATTTACTTTTGCCCAGATTCATGGATTTGCCAATGCGAGAGATGTACTTGAATTGGTTACCCGCCCTCTACGACGTAACGAAAATTTAGATAACTTGGATCGGACCACCTTGGTCAGAAAGAACAACGAGTTCTATACCAGTACTCCTAGATAAAATAACAGAAAATATATGGCATATACAGATATTTTCTGTTATAATATCTATTCTAAATAGATTTTAGATATGTTAGATATGGGAATCTATTTTGTGGTCAGAAAGAACAACGAGTACTATACCAGTACTCCTAGATAAAATAACAGAAAATATATGGCATATACAGATATTTTCTGTTATAATATCTATTCTAAATAGATTTTAGATATGTTAGATATGGGAATCTATTCTGTTAAATCGAATTTATGGATGTATAAAATGATAACTATTCCTATCTGTATCTCCCATATATATGGGGGATACCAGTTATTCTATTCCTACTTTTCATTCTTTTATTCCGATCCTACTTTTCATTCTTTTATTCCAATCAAGAGGGAGTTTAAATATGATATTCGATATGATAAGAGTACTTGGTTTACTATGGAATCCATTATCATCATGGATAGAAGTCTCAGGTCCGATCATTTTATTTGGGCTATATTATGGATTTCTCACTACATTGCCTTTTGGTCCCTCTCAAATCTATTCTATGAGATCTTTCTTTTTGGGAGAAACTATCTATGGTATAATAGCTATAAGTGGTTCTATTATGGGACAATTAATAGTCTTTTTGTCCATGTACTATTCGCCCATCTATGCAGCGTTGTGGAAACCTCACGCAATAAGTTTAATGTTCTTACCATATATGTTTTTTCGTTTTTATAAAATTAGCAAAGAACCTTCAAGTTCTGAATCTCTGCACCCCATAAATTCGATCAACAATCCAAAAATTATAAATATATTTATGGGTGGTCTAATTCTTCAATTGTTTAATCCCATTCTTTTAGCAAATCCTGTATTAACAAGACTGGTGAACCTCTTTCTTTTTCGTTACAGCGATAATATATCATTTGTTATAAGTAGTTTTTGCGGTTGGTTGGGTGGTCATATTCTATTCATCATTTTTACTAAATTGGTATCTGTCCGTATAGAACGTAATTCACCTATCGACTATACTATATTAAGACGTTATATCCATCGAACCTTTAGTCTACTTCTTCTTTATTATTGTTTAGCCTATTTAGGTAGAGCTCCATTACCTTTTCTTAAAAAGATAAATGATGAAATCGGTGACAAAAATGATAGCTCTGTGGCTAGAGATGATAGCTCTGTGGCTAGAGATGATAGCTCCGTGGCTAGAGATGAAGATGATAGCTCTTTGGCTAGAGATGAAGATGATAGCTCTTTGGCTAGAGATGAAGATGATAGCTCTTTGGCTAGAGATGAAGAAGATGATAGCTCTTTGGCTAGAGATGAAGATGATGATAGCTCTTTGGCTAGAGATGAAGATGATGATAGCTCTTTGGCTAGAGATGAAGATGATAGCTCTTTGGCTAGAGATGAAGATGATAGCTCTGTGGTTAGAGATGAAGATGATAGCTCTTTGGCTAGAGATGAAGATGATAGCTCTTTGGCTGTGACTAGAAATATGAAAAAACTTAAAGGACTTCTGAAGGAAGAAAAATTATCATGGTTCAAGCAACCATGGCCTATTATGTTCTTTGATCATAATAGAGCTTATCGACCGATACGATATATTGGTAATAGACCATTTACTGAACTAGGTCCTGTGAGGACCGAAGTCTCTCAATATTTTTTTGGCACATATTCGAGTGATGGAAAACAAAGAATATCTTTTACGTTTTTACCCAGTGTATTGGTCCTTGGGGAAAAGCTAGAGAAATATAGAGATCTTTCAGATACTTCTTGCTCATCTGAGGATCCTTATCATAGATGGATCCATACCATGAAAAGAAGAAGAGATTATTTAGGGAATGAATTTTCGGATCGAGTGAAAGCTTTAAGCAATGGATCTTCTGTTGGAAATGTTATGGAAATGAGAGTTCAATTCTCCAATTCTCAGGGAGATTCTTTTACTGAAATGTATGATCCATTCCTTAATGGGGCATTCCGTGGAACAATAAACCAATTAGAGTCCCCCCGAATGCTGAACGATTCAATTATTTCAAATCTTTCGGATTTTATAGAGGTATTTCTGAAAGACCGTAAAGAGGGATTCCCAAATGATCCATTTGGGCATGGGTACCATATCTCTCATAATTGGCAGGAATTGGAACACGAAAGCTTTCGACTACCCTGGGAACCCTTACCTACAGATACTGTTCGTTCGCTCATTCCGATCACTAAATCATCGGAAAGAGTATCGCTCATTCCGATCACTAAATCATCGGAAAGAGTAAAAGTTGAACCTATTTCGAAACGGCTTTATCTATTAGCAGAACGAATAATTCCAAATAAAGCAAGTAAGATCTTTGAAGAGTATTTGTCTAATATAGATTCTTCGAATATAGATCCTTCTTTTGGTAACCTGATCTATCCAAAAGATTTGTTGGAAATGCCTTCTGATCAGATCCAAGAGATCTATGCAAAAGATGATGATTCGTCGATACATTTCTTGTGGTTGGAAATAGCCCTTCGAGTAGCCTATATAGATATTGTACCGGAAATTGCTTCATGTAATGAACGAATCTACACAAACTATTTGATAAATATTTACAGCCAAATCGACGGTAGAAACGTTGCGCCCACAGGTACCATAAAATGGGAATTGATTATTGATCTTTTTACTACGGAACAGAAGGTTACTTCGGAACAGATTTTCTTTTTCGAGTCTTTGGCGCAACACGAGTGGACAATACTACGAAAATTTCGTGGGAATGTATCTACGGATGATTCAACACAAAAGAAAGATTTTATTACCCTTTACAAAGAAATACTATTAAATGAACCTCTCCAAATTAGAGAGATTCGGAAACATGTGCCTCGATGGTCCTCCGGTTTGATGATGGACGAATATGATGATCTAACCTCACCTCTAACCACAACGAGTAGGATTCGTTCAAGAAAGGTCAGAAGTACACTGACTTTTAATTTTGGGCAAAGCCAAGGCCAAGTAGTTATGAAACGTTATTTTGACGAGTCAGATTATCGTCGGAGTTTAATCAGAGGATCCATACGTGCTCAAAGACGTAAAATTATGATATGGAAGAGGATACAACCGAATGCACATTCCTTTTTCTTTTTGGTAAGAATGGAAATACCCGATGATCCTAAAGATTATTACGACACGTCCGATTCTTATTCTGATAGAGTTAGAGAATTTAGGGAACAACAAAAGAGAGAACAACAAAAGAGAGAACAACAAAAGAGGGAACAACAAAAGAAAGTTGTCAAGTACCGTTACAGTTCGACACCGGTCCCCTCCAGTTCGACAATCGTTGAGGCCTTATGTGCAGTGTGGACAGAATTGAACCATGTAAGAGGTTTCTTATTAGTGGCTCAATCAATTCTTAGAAAACGTATAGTATTACCATCACTCATAATAGCCAAAAATATTGGTCGTATATTATTATTTCAAGTCCCCGAATTTTCCGAAGATTGGGAAGAACTGAGGAGAGAAGTGCATATCAGATGCGCTCCTGATGGTACCGAATTTTCCGAAACAGAATTCCCAGACAAATGGAAAAAAAATGGTATGCAGATAAAGCTTCTATTTCCTTTTCGTTTGAAGCCTTGGCATAGATCCAAACTCCGATTCGAGAAAAGATTGCGTTGGAGTTATTTAACGGTCTTTGGATTTGAAACTGAAGTACCTTATGGTGATCCAAATCCAAAGCTAGGACCTTTTTCCAAATTTTTTCAACCTATCTTCAAAAAATTGATCTTCCAAAATTTGAAAGGAGGATTGATCATTTTCAAAAAATTGAAAAGAGGATTGAGGAGAGAATTGATTATCTTCAAAAAATTGAAGATACAATTGATGGGGTCTACAGGAATAGGACGCGTTCCACGAGTTAGATATATAGACAAGAGCGAACTGAATGACCGGATACAAAATCAATTACTGAGTGAGACTACTCCTATGGGTAGTGCAAATGATTCACCAGTACTGAGTGAGACTACCCCTATGGGTAGTGCAAATGATTCACCAGAAGTTAATGATCAATTTGGATATGGAACCCGAACAATTAATGTTAAAGATCCAGATGATTGGACGACCACAATGAAGGAGCAGATCGAATCTATCGCGAGCATAAATAGCTCTCCTATAACCGGAATATCTCTGGTGGATTCAGAGATTAATAAGGGGAGTTTCAATATGTTGGGATCAATATTCAAAAAGCGATTGGTTCAGATTCGGCGAATACCTGGTCGATTTCGAAATAAAAGCGTCCAATTAATTAGAAAAAAGTTATATTCAATGAAATTAATTCAACTTTTTCTCAAAAGAATGGACCGAGATCTTTTACCAAGTGTTATTCATTTCATCGGGTCAACTATAAAAATTTGGATTCGATCCGCTTGGATCCGATCCACGGGGAATATAGCAACAATTTACGGACGAATATTCATTAAAGATTTTGAAATTCGTCCTGATCGAAACATTTTCTCAATGTCCCAAGCATATGTATTTCACAAGATATGGCAGATAAGGACAATGAACAGTTCCTATTCAAAGTATTTATTAGAATCTCGAGCCCAAGCATCATATCCCTTGATCAAAAAGAAGATCAAAGAATTATTAGATGTACAAATAATATTGGATCACGAGAAACCACAAGATCTGAAGGAGAATGACTGGAAACAATGGTTGAGATGTTTTGACCGGTACAATTTATCCCCACAGATATGGTCTAGGATAAACCCACGGAAATGGAGAAATAGAGTCAGTAAGCAATGTATGTGCTATGAAGAACGTCCCTATGAACAACAAAAAGAACAACAAAAATACTCTATATTTCCAGATGTGATGGAACCTTCTTTGAGACTACTTCGGAAAATAAACAAACGTTACAGATATGATCTCTTATCATATAGTTATCTCAATTCGACAAAAGATTTGGATATTTTAAATTTGAAAAATATACCAAATGATCAAGATATGACCGATCGTGAAGGAATTCTCAATGATCAAGATATGACCGATCCTGAAGGAATTTTCAATGATAAAGATATGACCGATCCTGAAGGAATTCTCAATGATCAAGATATGACCGATCCTGAAGGAATTTTCAATGATCAAGATATGACCGATCCTGAAGGAATTCTCAATGATCAAGATATGACCGATCCTGAAGGAATTCTCAATGATCAAGATATGACCGATCATGAAGGAATTTTCAATGATCAAGATATGACCGATCCTGAAGGAATTTTCAATGATCAAGATATGCCCGATCCTGAAGGAATTCTCAGGGAAAAGGTTATTAGTGATATTACTGATCGTGAAGGAATTTTCAGGGAAAAGTTTATTCGTTATATTATTGAGGAGGATTGGAAACGTACCGATTTCAATATCGTGAATGGTCCTCGCTCTACTATTGCTATTTACGATGGTATACGTTCTTGTACTTCCGATCATAAAACAATGATTGACAGGCAGAAGACTGATTTTATTACGAATCAGCAGGAGATTGATGAAACGCGAAAGGAAAATGTTGGGATTATGGAGTCTCCGGAAATCGAGAAGAGAGGATCCGGAATGGAGTCTCCGGAAATCGAGAAGAGAGGATCCGGAATGGAGTCTCCGGAAATCGAGAAGAGAGGATCCGGATTAGATCTAAAATTCTGGTTATTCCCAGAACTTTTGGGAATCCATAATATATATGACACTAAATCGAAGCCCATACCAGTAAAATCGTTGTTAAAAGAAGAACAAGACCGGAAAAAGATGGAGGAGGAGGAAGAACGGGAAGAAACAAAAACTGGTAAAGTGGAACATGGAAAAACTGGTAAAGTGGAACATGGAAAAACTGGTAAAGTAGAAGATGGAAAAACTGGTAAAGTAGAAGATAAACAAACTAGTAAAGTAGAAGATAAACAAACTAGTAAAGTAGAAGATAAACAAACTAGTAAAGTAGAAGATAAACAAACTAGTAAAGTGGAAGATAAACAAACTAGTAAAGTGGAAGATGGAAAAACTGGTAAAGTGGAAGATGGAAAAACTGGTAAAGTGGAAGATGGAAAAACTGGTAAAGTGGAAGATGGAAAAACTGGTAAAGTGGAAGATGGAAAAACTGGTAAAGTTTTTTATCAATACAAAGTTGTAAAAACGATAGGAGAAGAAAATTTATACAAGCTGTCGGATATTAACAGGGTTATGTCCGGAATTAAAGATTCGGAACAATATTTTTTGACCAATATGGAAGAAGGAAATATTAACCTGAATCTATTGTTACTTCTTATTGAGGTTCAGAAGAATAGCAATGAAAATGAAAATGAAATACGGGGGGATAATATTATTCAGGGGGATGCTCCGAGAAAGATAAGCAGTGGATATGAAAGATGGGGAGATAAAAAAGTAGTGGTCTCCGAACCATATCGTTTATCAAGCATACTGGATGACCAATTCCTGATGTATAAAATCGTAAGTATTTCATTGAAGTTAAAAAATAGAGGCGGGGAATGGATAGATGGAAATCTTTATGATGGATCTGTGCAATGCGGTAAAATTCTGGGGGATGGAAAAAACATTTTGAGTTCCCTCAATTTAGAAGATATTTTGCTTCCAAAACGTCGCAGAGAATTTCGAATCCTGAATCGGTTTGATCCAGAGAACGAAAATGTAGGATTTTCCAATGGAAAAGACATACAAAATGATGAAGAACTCATGGAAAGAGACCAAAATCTTAGCGCAGATACAACACAAATAATTAAACGTTTTCTTTGGCCTAGCTATCGATTAGAGGATCTTATTTGCATGAATAGATATTGGTTCAATACAAATGATGGGAGTCGATCCGCGATGTTGAGAATACGTATGTATCCCCTAACTTTCAATTGATAGATTTTTTGTTTTGCTTAAATAAAGAAAAGAATAGATTTCTTCAATGGAGTTTCAGGATATGCATGCCCAAAATTGAACCAATTTGTTCGTTTCGTTTCATCAAGGTGAAACGATTCTACATCTCGTATCGTATTTTGCCATAGGTCCAAAACCAGATGTTCCTCCAAGAAGATAGAAAGAATCCGACCAATTTTTATTAAATAGAAATGGTCGGAACGAATCAGAATTATTATATGGACCATGAAAATGAAAGAATAGATCTAATTCTTTTTTCTGACTCGAGAAAAAAATTCCATTCAACTCCGGGAAAATTTGTTTTTTATGATCAAGAATTTGTCTATTAGTTCGTCTCTGATTCCTGAGAAACAGAGAGGATCTGTTGAATCTCAGGTATTTTTTTTAACCAATCGGGTCCTAAGACTTACCCAACATCTGCAATTGCACGGAAAAGACTATTCTTCCCAAAGGGGTTTGTGGAAAATTTTGGGCAAACGTAAGCAACTTCTGGTTTATCTCTCCAAGAGGGATAAACTTCGTTACGACGATTTAATTGGTCGATTAGGTATTCGTGGGCTAAAAACTCGTTAATTTCGAAGTTTTCAATTTCAATTTTTAGAGATCCCGAATTCCAATTAGTCGTTATTTCTTTTGTTCTCATTTATAAAACGACCCGGAGAGGGGTGACATATGACCATGCTTGCTACAGAGAAAGACCCCCTGATGGTAAGTATGGGTCCTCATTATTCATCGATGCACGGTGTTCTTCGACTTATTGCTAGATAGTATTTATTGACTGTGAACCTCTATCAGATTATTTACATAGGGGGGAAGAAGAGATAAAATTGTTTAAAACCAAACAATTGTCCAATATCTCCCCTATGTAACGCAATGGGATTATTTAGCTACTATGTTAGCAGAGGTAATAACGGTAAATGCGCCGAAAAGATCGATCGGGAAATATGTATATCAAAGGGCTAGCTATAGCAGAGTGATTATGCTAGAGTTGGATTTTATAGCTTCTCATTTTTTTTTTATAGCCTGGGCTTTTCATAGCGGATATCGGTGTGCAAACTCTCTCTTCTTATATTTTTAACAAACTCCCTTCTCTTATATTTTCGGAGAAAGGGACATTATATATTATTTATTTATGTTACAGATATGCGAATAATGCATAATCATTATATCACATGAATCGTTTACCTAGACTATTAAATATCCCTATAACAAATCGATCCCATCCTCATAAGAACGATTTCGTGGATGAATACACTTCAGATTCTTTCAAAAAGACTTGTGGAGTATACATGTATGTCTGATCAATCTACCCATTGTTGATTGGAAAATTGGAAGATATATTGGGAAAACCCATTGGAAATTTATAGTATTTATTCTGGAATTTGTATCTTTTATTATCGATCAGAATCTATTATTGACCAATGGAATTATATATCAGTTCATTTAATTCCCAGATCCATTGCAATACAAATATTTCAATCCGACGAGTTCAATATTTATTGGTATTTATCTGGTCACGATTCGGAACATGGTTAGAGCACTTATGTTTTGCCAATACTGCATGCGGTCGATCCAGATCCAGTAGCATTTTCGGATTCTCTTAGAATATACTCGGTGAGTAAAGGGGGACTATCAATTTTTTTTATAACTATTGCAACCGCCGAAGCAGCTATTTCATCAGCTGCTGTTCTGGCAATACATCGTATCATATAATCGACTCGTATCAATTTCATTTTTCGAAATGGTGATAGAGTATCGTATATATGATCTATATATTAGTAATTGGTATATCTCTTCCTATCCAAAAAGATGATGGGTATATCTCAAAAGATGTATCTGTTCTATATGACCAGAATATATCGAAATCTCTATAGCATTATGATCGATCAAAAACATGATGGATCCATATAAAACTCATTATGAAAATTACCTGTCATGATTGGACCATATTCGAGGTGATCTGGAGGGATCGAAATGATACAAATATCTTTGTCCCATTGAAAAAATACAGAACCTTAACATATCGGTTCCAAATATAATTGATAGTACAATTATTTATTTGTTTTATATTCATAATATCCCGTTATTAGACATCTTTATTGGGCATATATTAGAAGATTTGGCTATATATGATCTTATCAAATTGAAAACTTTTTACTAATTAATGGAGATCCAATGGCACATTCGGTCAAAATTTATGATACATGTATTGGTTGTACCCAATGCGTACGAGCTTGTCCCACAGATGTATTGGAAATGATACCTTGGGAAGGATGTAAAGCTAAGCAAATTGCTTCTGCTCCAAGAACAGAAGACTGCGTAGGTTGTAAGCGGTGCGAATCCGCTTGTCCAACAGATTTCTTGAGTGTACGTGTTTATTTATGGCATGAGACCACTCGCAGTATGGGTCTAGCTTACTGATCAATATGCACAATAAAAAAGGTTAAATCCATTTTTCATTCTTTTTTTTTTTCTCCACGGATAAAAACCCATACTCGAGATCTTGGATCAAGTATGGGTTTTTATAGAGAGAGATGGAAAGTGTCTTCTATTTCTATAATGAGCGAATTACCTTAGCTCGGTCAACAATATTTGTTAGTTTGCCCATATCTGCAGATTCCTTAATCCCATTATTTCTCCACCCATAGAGGGAGGGAATGAGCTGATTCATCAGTTGCTTGGCCAGTTACTCAAAATCCTAGATCGTTTAATTTACTAATTGATATTAGCGATGTAAGGTGACCAATTAGGATCATTTGCTTCTCGAGATACTATACTTTTCTTTACTATGCGGGAACTGCAATTTCCCTTCACCCACTTCCCGTGCGGAGGGGGGGAGGGAAGACGTGTATATTTGGCCACAAAGTTCATTTTTTACACTGCGGATGGTTCTATTTTTCCCCTAATTGGAGCGAGCTTTAAGTATGGGTCTCAGGGATCTTATGGACCAACATTAGGTTCAGGAATATTGGATAAGAAATATTATCTCGTAATACTATAAATAAAATTCTATTTAGGGTTCTTCATCGCTTATACAATCAAATTGCCAATTTTTCCCTTACATACCTGGTTACCTTATACTCATGGCTATTGTACATTTATGCTTCAGTAACCGGAGTTCCATTGAAAAGGATATGGGTTAATCCGAACATGGAATTGCTACCTCATGCTCATTTTATTTTTATTTTCGCTGTGGTTGGTAATTATAGGAGCGGTTCAAACGGATTCTGGACCAAGATATTTTTTTATCTCTTTCTACCCATAATAGGTATTGGTGCTTATCCCGATCCAGTTCTCTTTCTTTCTATCGGATGATGGGATGGGGTAGAAGTTAGTTCATCTCGATCCTTCCTTCCATCCATGAAATGAATGGCAAAAAATTCTTTTTGTACTTTCCAGATGGATTGTTAGCTATATAATATTATAATTAATGGAATGGAGCAAACTCTTTTATTTTTATCTAATATAGTTCAAGTTATTTCAAAGATTGATTATAGAATGATGGAATCACTACTTGAAATAACTTGGACCAGTTATTGATGTTACTTATTAATTACATAAAGAAACTGGATCGAATCTATCCTTTTTTCCCTCCGGGAATTCGGTCCATTTATGGTTCTATGTTAGATCAACCATCCATAGCTGTGTAATCCTATTCCTAATAGATCGACCCCCAAATAACGGATCCAAACTATAAAAAATCCTAAAGAAGCCACAATTGCCGGTTCCTCACCCTGCCAACCCTTATTCATTCTAGTATGCAGATAAATTGCGAATATGGTCCAAGTAATTAATGCCCAAGTTTCTTTTGGATCCCAGCTCCAATAAGATCCCCATGCTTCATTGGCCCATATTGCTCCAGAAAGAGTACCTATGGTTGAAAGAGAAAAACCAAGACCAATCGCACGATAACTCCAATGATCTAATTGTTTTATCAATTTACATTTACGATAATTCGTTGATGAAAAAGAAAAAGTGTATTTCAAATCACTTTTTTGTTTTTCATGTGAATAAAAATTTTCATTGGGAAGAATGGATCGGAAAGAGAAATTGTCCATCGCACCGAGAAGAACCTGTCTATTTACTCCGGACATAATCACTAGAAGAGCTATTGATGCTAGGGATCCGCATAAAAGGGTTGCATAGCTGAACAATATCATACTTACATGCATCATTGACCAATGAGATTGTAGCGCGGGTACCAACATTCCGGATCGTTGCATTTCCTCCGGAAGACCTAAAGTAGCAAAACCATGAGTTAACATAGCACTTGGCGCGGTGATTGCACCTAACCACCGATCATCTCGGCTCCGTACTTCTAGAACTATATGGAGCACGGATGAACTCCAGGAAAGGAACATGAATGATTCGTACAAATTACTCAACGGTAAATGTCCCGAATAAAGCCAACGAGTAATTAATAATCCCGTTGTACAAAGAAAAGTAACTATCATGCCCTTTCCTCCCGAACTACTTAGTCCTTCAATTTTATAAACTAAGGTTCCCCAATAAATGAGAGTGACAACCAAAATGAGAGAAAAAGAGATGTGAGCCAATATATGTTCTAAAGTTATGAATATCATAATAAACCCATTTATTCATTTTATTTCCGAATGAGATCTATGATGAAAAGATATAATCGATTTATAACAATGGAAATAGATTCAACAGATATTGCTACATAGGAAGAAGTGATTGATGGGATCTTCCTGAAAAAATGCCGCCACTCGGATTTGAACCGAGATGCTCTCGCACTGCTTCCTAAGAGCAGCGTGTCTACCAATTTCACCATGGCGGCTTCGTAGAGACCATACTAGCTTAATTTACACCAGATCGTCAATGTTATGGAACGTGTCTAGCAGAAGGAGTAATTTGTGAATATAACATATGTCCAAAGAAAATATAAGTTCGGGCATTGACATTTGAATCAATTTTATTTTGGTTTGTTGATGGTTATAACGGAGCATAGCGCAGCTTGGTAGCGTGCCATCTTGGGGTGATGGAGGTCGTGGGTTCAAATCCCGCTGCTCCGAAAGAGAATAAGGAAATAGTAGCGTTATCGGACAAGGAATATCTGTCAATTTTCGCTCACGATGGGAAGAATCGGAGCATCTAGATTCCAAACAATAAAGAGAGATACATGGTTATATCATCACTTTCCAATCTTTTTGATTGGATGGTTTTATTAGATACATATCTAGAACGAAACTATGTTTCTGATCCATGATCGTATGATCATTCTCCAATATTTTGTTGGACTTTCAAATTTTAGGGGAGACATCCAAATATATAGCTCGCAATAATATTACATACGGGCTAATATTACTATAAAAAGGCTGCTAATGAAAGAATTGATCCTATTTTGAGTTACTGAGACGTAGAAAGGGATTTAATTAATAGAATAAAAAGTTGCATTAGATTACGCACCTATTTTTTTTTTTTGGTCAACTTTTTTTATGTATCTCTGCCACAATTTGGGCATTATGCATTATAAATGGTAGAAATACGAAGAAAGATGATGACTTTGAGTTCTCCTAAAGGATTTTTTTTCTATCCAACCATAAAGGAGGGAAAGAAAGGAGGGAAAGACTGGGTCCAGAGATGAATCATTGGGAGGAGCAGAAGCAGAAGAAGGATGAATAAAGATATCTGGAACTACAAACTAGTAATTATTCGACATAGAGCAATAACCTGCATCTATTACGAAATGCACGAGCGCGATTCCATAATAAAAGAATAAAATCCCTATGCATTATTTCGTAGGTTCTGTGCCATTATTTATAAAAAATAAGAAATCGTTTCGATCCTAGTTTCGGATCGGAATGGATGGATTGGGATGTTTATAAGGTTGAGCTACCGGAAATGTAGCATAATGGTAATGCTGAAGTGGATCCTTACAAAAAATGATGAACTCTAATTCTTTTCTAGGTGATTGAGAAATTCCCCATTTCTCCAGATTAGTTGAAGGGAAGTACTGGAGTGGTGGAACTAATTAATGACCGTGTCCTTTTCGTACGACCACCCTTGGGAGTACCCGAAGAAAATGATTTATTTCGCATCACTATTCTCCAGGGTCCTGGAAGGTGGTGTCATATATTCCCTCGTGTTGTGCTACGGGATCATCCAAATAAAAATTGACATCAATTTATTTTGATGATCCGTAGGAATCATCATTGGCTATGCAATAAAAGCTTTTTGAATGACCAGTGGAGATAGACTTAGCTAAAGAAAAAGCTTTTATTGCGGCCCGATATGCTTTTCCCTTCCAAACATTTTTACGAATTCTTTTCCTGGATCTAGAAGTACGCTTTTTCGGAACTGCCATAATGAACAATGGGTTTAATTCATATATTGTAATGTGAAAGACATCTTATTTATTGAATTTATTCATTTCTATCGTAGAGAACTCCGTTCTTTATCGGAATCTGCTGCAAATTGAATCAATCCAT
>JACSEJ010000002.1_pt1:0-10000 | contig 68727 bp, 51 predicted proteins | sample 8225461 | NCBI WGS metagenome assembly JACSEJ01 (sample SAMN15704941, study PRJNA253121) | viral metagenome | isolation source: viral RNA from sea star tissue | host: Pycnopodia helianthoides | place: USA:Seattle Aquarium | collected 2013 | reverse complement strand
GTTGTATATTCTTACTTATCTAAGACTTGTATCATTTCATGATGATGCCATGTGAATTGCTAGGAACATGTGAAGTATATGGCTAACCTAATAACGAACGTTTTGTAAGGGGACTAGAGCAGGCTACCGTAAAAAAAAAAACGATCTTATTTTTAAGGAGATTCGGAACTATTATCTGTCCAAGGTTCAATATCGAAATCATTTTCGAAGTTTTCCCTGATTGTTTCAACAGAAAATTCAAAATACCTTGACCTTTTTAGAACAGGTTCAAGTCAAATAGCAATGATTTGAAACACTTTTTTTATCCACTTTGTGAACCTAAGGACTTAATCGTATAGATATGTGAAATACAAGATTTCCAATCATAGCAAAAGAAAGGGAACGGATACTCAATCGAGAGTGAGTAAACAGAATTATATGCATAAAAAATAGATCTCATCTATGCAGATATAATCATGTGGAAAGCCGTATTCGACGAAAGTCGTATGTACGGTTTGGAGGGAGATCTTTTATACCTTTAGAGATCTACCCTACAATATGGAGTCAAAAAGCCAAAATAAATGATTTATTTTTAGCCTTTATGAAATAGATTCTTGAACCTTTTTCACACTCATGTCACGACGAAGTACTGCAGAAAAAAAAACTGCAAAATCCGATCCTATTTATCATAATCGATTAGTTAACATGGTGGTTAACCGTATTCTGAAAAACGGGAAAAAATCATTGGCTTATCGAATTCTTTATCGATCCATCAAAAATATTCAAAAAAAGACGGAGAAAAATCCACTATCTGTTCTACGCCAAGCAATACGTAGAGTAACTCCCAATGTAACAGTAAAAGCAAGACGTGTGGGTGGATCAACTTATCGAGTTCCCATTGAGATAAGATCTACACAAGGAAAAGTACTTGCCATTCGTTGGTTATTAGGGGCATCTCGAAAACGTCCGGGTCGAAATATGGATTTCAAATTGAGTCACGAATTAATGGATGCTGCCAGAGGGAATGGCAATGCTATACGCAAAAAGGAAGAGACTCATAGAATGGCAGAGGCCAATAGAGCTTTTGCACATTTCCGTTAATCCATAAAAAAGATCGAGATCTACCTATCTATATAGTGAGTGGATCTACATATCCTGTTGGGAAGGCTTGCTTAAGGAATAAGGAGATAGATTATGGAGGAATATTCGATCCTATTCATGATAATTATGTAAATCTCCTATTCCGAAAATTGGAAGTTGGAAACTATTTCTACTCTTTCGGAGATTGAAAGAAATTACTAATTCATGATCTGGCATGTACAAAGTGAAAACTTCATTTTCAGTTATACCCTGAGATGATTTGAAAGAGTTTCATTTGCTTTTCTCCCATGGAAGTTCTCTTTCCCCGGCCAGAATGTATCCTGATTCTCGGCCTAATTCTTCATTATCGATTTAATCCCTGATTAAGAAAGAAGATATAGCTTGGTCCTATTTCATCTCTTTAACAAGTTTAGTAATGAGCATAGTGGTCTTATCATTTCGATGGAGAGAAGAACCTATGATCAGCTCTTTGGGGCATTTTCGAACGAACAAATTCAACAAAATATTTTTATTCATCAATTTATTACGTTCAACCCTATGTGTTCCTCTATCCGTGGAGTACATTCAATGTACAGAAAAGAAATGACTATAACAGAGTTTCTTTTTTTCGTATTAACAGCTGCTCTAGGAGAAATTTTTTTACGTGGTGCTAATGATTCAGCCTCATAGCTTTAGAATGTTTCAGTTCATTTTCTTATCTTTATTATCTATTATATTTATATACCCGGAGAGATGTACGCCTCAATCCAATGGGGCTACTATTAAATATTTACTTATGGGTGAGGCAAGTTCTTCCATTTTGGTCTATGGTCTTTCTTGGCTATATGGTATATCCGGGGGAGATATTTAACTTTAAGAAATAGTAAATGGTCTCGTGGATATACAAATAAATTTATAACTCTCTATCAATTTGGATTGCGCTTATATCCATAACTGTAGGAATTGTATCCGAGCTTTCCCCAGTCCCTTTTCATGCAAGGACCCCTCACGTATATAAAGGAGTGCAATTCGTTCTACAAATTACAAATTATTACCCCAATAATAAGTGAGATATCTCTCTTTCTTTTTTAGAGATGTTTCTATCTCTCAAAACTTTATGGAAATGTGGAAAAGAGAAATAAAAGGACTTTAACCCCTACCTCCCACTCGGGTCAAGACATCAATCACTTTTACTGAAAAAAAGGTTTTTTGCAATATTTTTTTGTCAAAAGAACAATTAAGGTAAAGCAAGGAAGGTAAAAAAAAACTAATTAACAAAGATATTTTGTAAGAAGGATTGGTAATACTTTCTATTTATTTAAAAGATTTGGTCTTATACATACGCGAGGAAAGTAATAAAAAAAGAATCAGATTATTATGTTATTCTTTCTTTATCACTTAGGAGCCGTGCGAGATTCGAGTCCCATGCACGGTTCTGAATGAGAGAAAGGAGTGAGGGATCCTCTTTTCGAAAGGAGTGAGGGATCCTCTTTTCGAAAAAACTCTCCCTCTCATTCCAGTCGTTGCTTTTCTTTCGCTCCGGAAATAGCTGCTACAGCCACTCGAATCGAATTTTTGATGTTCGTTCTTAATGGCTTCTATTTAATTGAAAAAGAAAAGATGTTCAGTCATCTTCTTGATGTATATTAAATATCAATGAAAATAAAAAGAAAAAGAAAAAATTGGATTATATATTTTATGAACCTATATGACCGATCGATATCAATACTCCAATACGCTATCTCTTCTATATTAATTAAACATATCATGGTATATATAATAGGATATATATCCTATTCATGGAATAGGATTCACTTTTGGGATGCCTTGATGGTGAAATGGTAGACACGCGAGACTCAAAATCTCGTGCTTAAGAGCGTGGAGGTTCGAGTCCTCTTCAAGGCATAATATTTCTCATGCTTATTGAATGAGCAATTCAATGGCAAATATCGAATTCTATTCTCTCAATAGACTGAGATGGGATAGATTCCCCTCGTATCAACAGATACGAGGTATTCCGACAATTACCTACAAGTTTAAGCTATTGGAACAGGACAACGGATCACAGGAAGGATCTTGTCTTGGCGATCTTCTCTATCTAATGAGGAATCCATTCCGAAATGGTCCGGCCTTGTACTATGAGGTATATTTAATTAAGGACAAAGATTTAAAATAATTTTTATTGACCATGATTGACCATATACTCCTCTCAAAATCTTGCAAAATCCGGGCGAACCTCCACAACTATATCCGGATCCTGTAACTCTATGATGAAGGATCCTTTCCTCTCCTCCGAATAGTGTGAGAAGAGAGAATGCCTAGAACCGAAATCGAGGAGATAAGGAGTAAGCATAGGCTAGTAGATAATATCTCATTAGGTTAAAGAGAATTGGCTTGTCTTTACTATGCTTACTCTTACATGGTCGAGATCTCGGATTGAGGAACCTATCTTCACATTTTGAAGAAAAGATATCAAGTCTTTTTGTTCCTCCAACATACTTACTATTCTTGGATAATACTAGGAAAGGATTCATTATAGGATCTGAAATTGGAGCTAGAACCTCTCATTGGTTTCCTGCCCGGTCAATTTTGTTTTACTTAATTCCATATTCCTTCCATTGCTTTTTTATCGATGGTTACAAATTGGTTGATGTGAAATCTTGATCCTGTTGTATTAATTGAGTGTTCAATTTCATTAGGAAAAAGCCATTTCTTCTCCAACAATGTCTTTGTCATTCGATCCAATAGCATTCTGTTCGATAGAAACAGATTTGATAAATATTGATAACTCTCGAATAGAGTATTATAAAGAAAAGATTCATTAGATAATAAACTATTGGTTCCGAGCCATCTTTGGCGATGAATTAACAATTCGAAGCGGTCAACCCTTTCTCCCGGATTTTCGATCAACCAACGTTGATATGTAAATAGAGGAGAATATGGCTGCATACGTTCCAATCGGATACCGATTGCTTGAATGCGTTTGAAATCCTCGATATGTTCCTTTTCTACAAGAGACAATTGTTTCCACGAATTCATGACCAATCCGGTCATGGATTTTGAATTATATCTATGAAAAGCGCCTTGGAAACTTTTTTTAGGGAAAAAACCGGGTTTTTCTATTCTTCTCATTGAACCATAAGTAATATAGAGCCTTTTCAGCAGTTCTTCATTTGCGAAAAATTCTCGGCGTGAAAACACAAGGCGCTGCTCTTGAAATAGGAACGGATCCCAAAGAAATCGTCTTCCTAGAAAGAACATTGGTTTCTTAGAGGCTCTATATTGCATCGGATTCGGATATTGTATAGAAAATTTAGATCTTCCCATCTGCCCTTGTTTAAACGATCCGAACTGATACGAAGATCTCAATTCATTGGTTCTTTTTGTACGATCGAATCGATTACTGCGAAGAAAACTAAGACGCCAAATCCTAGGAGCCCAAACAATGTTATCAATTAATTCTTCATCCATATCCCTATCCATTAGTGTTGCGTCGAGAGTTTTTTGTAGAAACTTCAATTCATATTCTTTCAGAAATCGTATAATATCTAGATTATTTATTGTTTTGGGCTGAGGAGCAAATGTGATTTGATCCTTATCGGACTTACCCCGACATATTCCTAACCATGGAAACTCCACCAGAAGACTTTCTAAAAGACTAGAAGCTAGATTGAAATCATGCTCAGCGAATCTATCAAGAGAAATCCAATTCTCTCTATTTCGTTCCGATATAGACCACGAATCTCGAGCCGCTGATCCGGCCAAGCAACCCAAAATATGGGGGAGTATGGTCAATTCCTTCATAGTTGTTTCGGCAATCGAAGGTTCTAAATACCATTCGGACAAATAAGAAAACCTTTTCTTCCATAATTCCTTTTTTGTAGATAGAGGATTCATGGGAGAATTTCTTCTAAGTGTATTTTGTATAACAGCCTTTCCTATCTTGTAGAGAATTCTTTCGTCATTTTGACCGAATCCAACCTGATTATCTATAGATTGCAAAATCCAAGTTTGCCTATAAAAAGCTGATCGAATTGTATTAGTGTCTATAACTGATTTCTTTCGGGTAATACTAATTGATAAGGCTTCATTGGCAAGTGCTGCTAGATCTCGTGCATCAGAACCTATGGTTTTAGATCCAAATTCATCGGTACAGGACAACTCTTTTTCCGAGTAGAACCCTTTGCTACGTAAAAGAATGGGAAATTCCCTTTGTCGTTGTGGGATAACAAGCATTCGAATATTGATCGATCTATCTAATCGATTTGGAGCTATTAGAGCTGGATCCACTTTTTTGGGGATATGAGTCGAAGCAATAAAAAGAATATTTCTAATCGAATCTTTCTCATCATCTCTAGAGATATGGTTCACTAATAAACCGAGGAAAAAGGAATTGAAGTCTGAATCAAGGACATTCAGTTCATGAATGTTTGGAATCCATATTATGCAAGGAGACATTCTTTTCGCCAATTCGAAGGTAAGATCGAATTGTTCCATTTTTTCTTTCACCGAATTCTCAAAATCAGGATCAATACTTTTAGTATCAGGGTAATTTAAATATTCACTATACAATAACTTGTTCATAGATATTCTTATTAAAGGAACATAAGAGTCTGCTGCTAGACCTTTGACCAAATAGGATCGGCCAGTTCCGATAGGACCTATCAATAAAATCCCTTTGGAAAGTAATGATCCTGTGTGGAGTGAGAAAGGGCTTCCATGAAATATGGAGTTGGTTGGACACAATATTTGTGAAGAGGTAATCTTCTGACAAAAGGCAAGGAATACCGATCTTTCTGCTAAACAAATTTGATCGAACTCGTAATTCATTAGATCTTTTTGATAAGTGTAGGCCAAATATCGTAAGTTAATAAGTCCCGGCTGTCCAGTGACTTGATAACCAAATTCATTCTTGAAGAAATTATGACTGTAAGTAAAATTCGATTCAAATTGAGAAATATTTTTTCCCGTCATTAGAAGTTGAACTAGTAATTCTATCTCTCTTTCGGAGATATCCATGCTAGAACACAATCTGCTCAACTCTCTTATTCTAGTTATAGTTATAGGCGAATCAAGCTTTCTATTCTTCATCTTCTTCTTCATAGAAGAAGAGCTAGATGTGTCATCAACGGAATGAGCCATTAGTTTTTGAAACTCGATCACGTATGACGGATCCTTTAAATACTTGATTAGTTCAAATTCTATCTTTAATTTGATAAAGGCTAAGGAAATCACTTGAAAATATTGAAGAACGAAATACCCAAGTACGAAAAAAGGGATAACAATCCCATATTCATACCCCCGAGCATTTAGTAATCTCAGATGTACCCATATGAATGACTTCTCTCGATCATTAGTTTCCTCTATGAAACAATCCTCGCAGGAAGACAAAAAATGATTCAAAGGATTCGTTAGAAACAAAAACTTATTAAGAAGATTCGTTCTAAATCTAAAACTCAATTTCAAAAGATTCGTTCTCAATTTCCATTGTATAGGTTCCCATAATGGATGAGAAAGTTCCCACAAGATATTCAATTTAAGCATAATATTATGCTTAATATTATGCTTAATATTATGCTTAATATATCGAAAAATAGATACAAATTGATTACTGCCATGTAGCAATATCTCCGGAAGAGCATCTAAAAGTATATTTTCAAGATATTTAGACCATGCAGGAGTAAAAAACCATGGCATATAGGTTTTTAACAAATCCCATTTTGAAAAAATACTATCTATTCGAGAGATCCTATACATTTCCTGTTTCTTAAAACGTTCATTAAAACGCGGTAATGGTAGAATTTTCCGTTCCTCTTTAGATGAATTAGAAAGGGTACTCCTCTCATCTATGCCTTTGTTTCCAATTATGTTTTTGGAACTTTCGGTTACAAACCAATCTTGAATATGATGAAGCATTTCCTGGTTCTTATTGGGAAAGATTTCGGATAGTAAATCCTCTTTATAAGATCGAGTTTGAATAAGATCCATGTTTGAACTGAAACCCTTTTTAAGGTATTGATCGAGGTTGTTTTCTTCTGAATCGGATCTATTGAAAAAAAGCTGGCAAAAAGTTTGATCCAAATTAACTATTTGTTTTCTTGTTAAAGGCGTTGTAGAAATCTCTTCGATCGAGGAAATATATATCTTGTCACGAACGAATGGATTCAATCGAGTTAGTAAATTGAAGGATCTGTACAAGTCATAGATTAATACAAACGTTTGGTCACCACTTCGTTTTCGTTGTAAATATTTAGATAAGAATATGTTAGATACTTGTGACTGGATGAATGAAATAGGCTCTTTCTCTAAGTTAATGGGTCCTATGTCACCAATGGGCAAAGAAGAGAGATTGGTGTGGATGGACAAAAGATTGAATAATTGTCCATATGTAAGATTCTTCCTTTTGATATGAATCTTTTCCATATAAGAAGGTAATCTCTTCCTATAATTTGACCAAGGATTATGCAAATAATCAAAAAATTGGAGCGTATTTGCTCTGTGAAAAGAAGCTCTCAATGAGCTCTGATCAGATAGTTTCACGGAATTAAACCAATTGTCTCGATTGTCGGATATCGTTGAAAAATAAGTGTTATCGAATGATTCCATGCGATTCTTTTCATTATCGAATAAGTCAGTAATCAATGGATTAATCGGTATCTCATTCGGAATAAATGGTGCAATTGTTCCTTCATCGATCAATAAATTTGATCTTTGTGAAAGATTATGGTCATCTAAAAGAAAAAGAAAAGGTTTTAATTTTTTTGAATGAACGATTAGATTACCAATTGGTTCCAACAACTTATTTAATAGTTTATAATTAAGACTTTCGAGCTCATGAAAGCGAAAATCCAAAATTGAAATGAAAATATTGAACTTAGAATTTAACTTCGAACTGATATCGAACTTCGAATTTAATTTCTTCACAGTCCTTTTAAAGAGGTGAGAAAACGGGGAAGAAAACTTGAAATAATCTTTGTTGGGATTTGCAGACCAACCAATTGAATCGAACACTATTTTCAAATAGTTTTGTTTAGAAAAAATATGTTTCAAAGATTTCATAAAGTATTCGGTCTGATTGGACCATTTGTACACATTCAAATTCCGATGGATATGTTTATCCGTTCGAATAATAGAATGCTTGAACCATTCTCTCTGACTTTTTCTCCAATTTGATGAATGCCGGCCAATTGTATCTTTCGTTACATTATTAAAACTTTCATTTTCTATCCAATTTGTTCGAATTTGATCCTTTAAATTGTGACTGAACCTATTTATAAAATAGAATATATTGAATGCATTTTCCGAATATCCGACAATCTTATATCGAATCGATTCATACCAATTCAAAGCTTCATTTCTATAATTGTTAAGAGGGGTTCCTATCTCCAAGCAATTTTTTAAATCGATTTGGCTAAATTCTTTGTCGATTATTTGATCTAAATATTCATCTTCTTTACCAGTAATATTGAGTAAGACCCATAAAGATTTATTCTTCAATTTATCTCTGTGGTTGAAGATCCAATTCAATCTCAACGATCCATTCTTGTTGATTTCATATAATGTATTCATGTGATGATCAATATCAAGGGAATTTTTATAATGAACCCGACTAGGCTTAGTTATTGATAGAATGAATTGATCTGTTATTTTAAGAACGATTTTTTTCGTTTTCGATCTCAAATTGTTGTGCAATATGTACTTTCCTTTGCTTTGATCACAGAATGCAAAAGATTGATTCCAAGGCAGAGGCAAATTCCGTTTTATAGATCGAATACAATCGGATCGGTTCATATAATTTGGCTTTCTAAGAATATTACATCCGGGATCTGATGAAATAGTACCATTCGAGGAAGGATTTTCAATTTCAAAATATGTTTTGATCTTCCATAGATCAACTATCCTATTCATTAATAAATTGGATTTTGAATCCCTTAAATCTTGGAAAAAAACATCTTGTTGTCTTTTCAATAACCTTTTTAATAAGTGAAAATCTTCAATGGTCTTCTTAGTAGCACTAGGGCCACCCATAGACGGTTCATCTATTGGCAATATGTAAAAAAAAGAATAACGAATTGATTTTGTAAAATTCTCAATGAATCTTTTCCTTTTCTTTGGAAAGGAATTCTCTTCCATATATCTTTTATCTTCTGTTGCCCAAGAGATTGGAGAATTTTCTGATAAACACTTTGAGGACAAATAAAATTCTATTTTTGTTTGTTCTTTTTCAATAGGAAAAAGATCCCAAAGAATTGATCTTTCTCTTCGTTGTTCAATCTCCGTTTTATCTCTTGTGAATGGATCTTCGCAAAGATCTTTTTCAGGTTCCCAATACCCATTTTCGGTTGAATTGAGAGTCGAATCGATCTTCGAATTGATATCTTTCCCATCCTTCTCTGAATGAGTTTCGCTCAGTCCTTTATTTTCCGAGATTATCTCATCCTTCTTGTTCATGTTCCTGTCATATCCTGAATTGAAACTAATGGGATTGGAATGCTCTATGGATCGATTGTAAGATCTTTTCAATTGGAAAGAAAGGAAAAGATGTGGAAATAGAAACCAATTTTTAGTGAAAGGGTTTAAATATTCTTCCGATTTTTCATTTCCAAGTTTCATAAAGTTTATATGTATAGGAAAGAGTTTCATCGAATAGAAATTTTTTCTATCAATCATACTACTTTTATGATTGAATTGATATAGAAGGACCGATAATGTAAGTACTACTACACCTTTGATCAAAAAATATGGGTTGCTTTTACGTAGATCGCGTAAAAGTAACGTACTGACAATCCTAAGGTCAAAGAGCTTGATAAGGCGCTCCCGATGGGAAAGGATTTGAATTAACAATCTCACCAAATTGGATTTGGTCCATGGATTGCATAGAAATTGATAGCTTTGTATCTCCTCCAATTTGACTATCCAGGATCTTCTTTTTTTCATTTTT
>JACSEJ010000001.1_pt1 | contig 82473 bp, 124 predicted proteins | sample 8225461 | NCBI WGS metagenome assembly JACSEJ01 (sample SAMN15704941, study PRJNA253121) | viral metagenome | isolation source: viral RNA from sea star tissue | host: Pycnopodia helianthoides | place: USA:Seattle Aquarium | collected 2013 | reverse complement strand
GGTGAGGGGGATATTTGAGTTAGGTAGGGAGTAATAGATGACTACCCGCCTTCTGGATATCTGATTTATGGGGGGCCTTGGTCTGTAGAGGGTAAGGGGGGTACCTTTTGGTAGAGTTCTCTTTTTTAGATTAAGGTATTGGTACTATTTAGGTAAAAATAGGGTTAAATGGAACATAAAGGCCTATTTTAAGCATCATTTAGCTTAATTAGATTAAATATAAGCTAATACATATAATTGTATTTAAAAGGGGGTATCTATATTTTAGGACAAAACAAGGGGGTATATTACCTATTTAGACTACCCCGTAGGCTAAATTATGCTAGTATGGGTACTTTATATTAGGTAGGTATATGTATATAAAAAGGTTTTCTAATAATATAAGACCCGTGCGCTACCCCGCGTAAAAACATGGTTCAATCCAGGGGGGTCAAATTCACCCACTGGGGGGGTATGGGGTATTTATATTTTTTTCTATGGGTTTAATTGTTTATAATTCTACAAATAAACAGGTTACATATCCCCATATGACCCCCATATCTACCCCTTCCCACCTATATAAGGGGACAATTAATAAATATATAATAAATAATTTAATTGTTTAATGTATAATACTTATAACCTTATATTTAAGGCAAATAAAACAATCAACAAGGAGTCAATATGACAAAACTAACAATTAAGGACTGGGAGTCAGAAATAGCATTTCAAGACCAACAAGACCTGCAAGAGTTCAGAGCATTTTTAAAGACAATTAAGAACTAAAACAACCAACAAACAAACAAAAAACAAACAAAAAACAAAGGAAAATAAACATAATAATTATGAAAAATACAGCAACAAATAACAACATAGAGACAGCAATTTTTAGAGGAGAAGTTCTAGATTATTTAGTTAATTTAGATACTTTAAAAGAACTAAAAGAGGAGATAATATCATATTATGACTTCTACAAAAACAGCAACAACTACAGAGTTTATCAAGTTAAGAACTTAAACAATTTAAAAAAACTATTTAATCAGTTTTTAGAAGTAGCAAAAGAAAATAAGGACTTAGATTCCATTTTAGAGATTAAAAACTTTAAGACTGAGATAACAGAACTGGAGAAGTTAGCAAGAATAAAACATATAGAATCCTTAGCAAAATTAACAACTAAAAAACAGGAATTATTAGAAAACTTTATAATCAATAATTACTCCTGAGGTCTTTATTTTGTAAAAGCATTTAAGACAAATTTTAGAGATAATATGACTGAGGGGTATATTACAAACTGTGAAAGGAACTCCCAATATGAGGAGTTATATTCTGACTCCTTTCTATTAGTTTTAGAATCAGAAGAATTTATAAATACCAAAACAACAAAAACAGGAAAGGAGATAACTAGCATTTTTAATTTTATTTACACAATAGTAAAATATGGGATTGTTAAACATAATAAGAAAACTAAAAAGAACTACCCAACCAGTTATTACCAGAGTGCAGAGTTCAATGAAGACAAACAGAGAAGATTAGAAGATACAGACTCCACCAATAATATTTTAGAAATACTAAATAATACTACTGAGAATTTTGACTCTGTAAAAAGGGACTTTTTAATTAAGGGAATTATTAACATTTTAGGGGAATCAGATTATCAATTTTTCATTGATAATTTAAATAAAAAAATGGTAAATAAAGAAGATGAAACTGCAGCATTATTTCCCTTTTCCCTTAAATTACCAACAGGGAGAAAAATGAGAACTTTAAAGGTTAAACTCATTAGAAACATTAGAAAACTTAACCAAGACTCAGATATTCCAAGGTATAAAAATAACAATAGAAAATAAGCAGTTTAAGAACTAAAAACAATAAAAAGGAAATGGAGAAGACTCCATTTTTTTTAGTCCCTTAAATGGGAAGTTTAGGGGGATTCTGAAATATTAAAATATCTATTGAAATAATCAATTGCTGTGGATCTTTAATTTTTCAGTTTTTCAGTAATCTATTGCAGATTAAAAATAACCAAAGTCAGTGATAACTAAAGGGTATTTTAGACACTATAGTATATAACTCCTATAGCAAGCAAAAAATAAATAATTATTTTTTAAAAGTCAGTGATAACTAAAGAGTATTTTTGACACTATAGGGTATAAGCAAAAACAAAAAGGAAATAATAATAATTATGAAAACTACAGCAGAAAATAAAAGAATGGGATATTTACCATTAAAAAATAGAGAGGGAAATGTTTTTTATGTTTCCCCTTCTAAATATGAAGAGGTAAATAAAATTATGTCTAAAAAAAGACTGTGAAGAGATTCCATTATTGGTGGAGTAGGAAATAATATTTTTTATATAGAATTAAAAAATAAAAGTTTGCTAACTTTTGATAAACACTAGAGAAAACTACCCATTTTATGGGTATATATAAGAGAGTTAAGAAATTAATTTTCTTATATATACTTAAAAAATAGCAAAGTCAGTGATAACTAAAGGTCATTTCTGACACTATAGAGTATAACCAAAAAGGAGAAATAATATTTTATGGAAAATATGGAAAACTTAGAAAATAAAACTTTAAAACAATTAGAAGTTTTAGATAAAAAATATTTTGGAATAATGTCTGAAGCAGAGGAATATAAGAACTGAGGAGAATTTACAATTAACCAAAATAAATGATATGCTGTCTGTGACAAAATAACAGAACTAGAAAGCAAACAAAAATAACCAAAGTCAGTGATAACTAAAGCTTATTTTTGACACTATAGAGTAAGCAAACAAAAACAAAGGAAAATAAAAATTATGACTAAATTAGAAAAATTAATACAATTAAGAGATTATTTAAATTCTCTACCTGTTAGAGATATGGGAGAATATGAAGAACTAACAGAAGAAGAACAAAATAAAATATACTCCAAAGTAGACTATTTAAAGTCTTAATAACACTACCCATTTTATGGGTATATATAAAATAATCAATAACTGATTATTTTATATATGCTTTTAAAAAGTATAAAAAACTTAAAGGAATAATAAAATTATGGAAAAATACAATAAAAGAGAGACATATAATTTATATGTTATAGCATTTTTGGAAATGTTAAAAGGTGCAGTGACCTGTGCTAATTTAGAAACTAAAATATCAAGTAATGAAAGCAGTCCAGAAGTAGTCAATTTTAGAGTAATAAAATACCAACTGGAAAGTCAAAAGGAATCAATTTCAAAAATTGATAAATTAATTGCTGAACTAAAAGATAATAAAGTAGCATTAGTCAACTACACTGGAGACTTAAAAAGACTAATAAAAAGATTAGATAATAGGTCTCTATTAAATTTAGACTTTACAAACCTAGAGCATTTTATAGAAGACCTAAGCAATATTTAATAAAAAAAAGAAAGTAAAGAAAGGTGGTGATTATTCCAATTCTTAAATAAAAAAAAGAAAAATTTTTTGTTGATTGTAAAAATATATTTCTTAAATAAAAAAAACACAGAGAACAAAACTCTATAAAATGTGGAGGATGGTGGGAAGTTTAGATTTTTTATTAATTATGGTTTTTATACTTATTTATTGGTATTTCTTATTAAAAATTTAAATTGTAGATAAAAAAAAACAACAAAAGTTTTAAAAATGTGGAGGATGGTGGATAGAAAAAAAAGGGTAAAAAATTATGAAAATTAAAAAAATGTTAAAATTTCAATACATAAACAATATGGAGTCATTTCTTAATATTAAGAGAAGGAGAGAATTTATGAATTTTCAGTTAGAAAATAATATAAATTATGTTTATAAAAAGAATACAAGGATAGGAAAAAGACCCACAGAATCAGAAGATAAAATATTGTCTAAATGTTTAAATATCTTGTTTAAAAAATAATCAAAGTCAGTGATAACTAAAGCAGTTTTTAGACACTATAGAGTATAACCAAAAAGGAGAAATAATAATTATGGAAACATTAAATAAATTTTTTAAAGACCAAAAAGAGGAATTAATAAATAAAATTGACCTTCTAATTGAAGGGTTAGAGACTCAGTTCTTAGAGGACAGTCAGGAGTGACAATATGACCACTCTTTAAAGGTAAAAGTAATTTTACCAGAATATGAAAAACTAGACCATAGCATCAGAGATATTATGGGAGAGGGAAATGAAGTAATTTTTTATGAAATGTTAAAAGAGAGAGTGTTACAAACTTTTGAAAATAAGTATTTTAAAAACTTATTTATTAAAGCAATAAAGGAATATTTAGAGTTTAATTTATAAAAGTCAGTGATAACTAAAGGTCATTTCTGACACTATAGCATATAACAAACAAAAACAAACAAAGGAAATAATAATTATGAAAACATTAAATTATGAAGAAAAAAAATGAGTTAATCATTGTGTAGAGCAAGCTTTAGGGTTAAAATTAAGAAATACAAAAGACAATATTACTTATTATGAGAATTGACTTAAGGTTTTTGAAACTTCTAAGGAATGAGAGAATAATGAAAGACAATTAAGCAATATTAAAGAATATGAAGCAATGGTTAGAATTAATAAAAAATTAATAAAAACTATTGAAGAAGAGATTACAAACAACAATAAAAAAATAAAGGAGTTAGAAAATGAAAACATTAAGAACTCTAGATAAAAGTCTTTATTTAGGAGGAAGAATAAATAGGAACTTAACTCTTAGAGAGTTATTTTCTTATCTACATAAAGAAAAAAGCACATTTAGATATTTAGAAATTAAAAAAGAAATACAAGACAGATTAAATAAGGATAATAAATAATTATGAGAGATTGTTACCATCACACAGATGCTAGAAAAGAAATTAGACAATTAAAGGAAAGCATTAAAGAAAAAACTTTACAACATAAAGAGTGAACCTTAAAAGGAGAAAGTATTAATTTCACAGAAAATATTGATTTCCTAAGAAATATGTTTTATTTAAGAGAAAATAAATTATTAAAAGTAATTTTTGAATTGCAATTAGAGAGAACTACTATTTATAATACTATTGAAGACAGTAATATAAGAATGCTTATTGGTAATCAAAACCAAAAAGCAATTTTATCATTAGAAGAAGCATTAAAGTTTTAAAAGTCAGTGATAACTATAGTTAATTTTTGACACTATAGTATATAACAAACAAGGAGAAAGAAAATAAAAATTATGAAAGAAGATTTTAATAAAGTTAAAAAACAATTAGATAAATTAGGAGTAGAATATGAGGTTACTAAAAACAATAGAATAGTTATTGATAAAGAGTGAAGTAGTAGTAATTTATGTGTATCTACAAAAGAGGATTCTGATATATGAAAAAATACAGAAGCAGGAGAAAAGTTTTTTAAAATATATGATAAATTAGAAAATGAGTGAGCAGATGATTCTGGAGTTAATGGAGGAGGATATTACATAATTACAGAGTTTGAAACTATCCTTTTTGAAGGAGAACAAGTTACACCATTAATATGTGGAATTGCTCAGAATTTAGCATATGAAGGAATTGATTATAGAATTGTAGAGTTTGATGAAATAGAGATATCAATGTTTGAAGATATAGAGAATGTTCTTATTGGTTCAGCAACAACTGAATTATTTCAGGAGCAGGGAACAGTTTCAATAATTGATAACTAAAAAGTCAGTGATAACTAAAGCAGTTTTTAGACACTATAGAGTATAAGGAATTAATAATTATGAAAAGAGGAAAAGCAAAAAGAATAAAAAAGAAATATCATTCTAAAACTTATAAGAGTGGTTATGGAGAATGGATTAATGGGAATAAAAAAATAGTAGCAACTAAAAAACAAAAAGCAAAAGACAAAAGAAAAAAATATAAAAGTTATATTGACTATAACTAAAAAGGAGAAAACTATGTTTTGAGATAAAACAGGATTTAAAAAATATATGAAAGAATACTTAATTATAAATGATACACCTTTATCAATTAAGATACAAAAGGACTTTAAAGAAGTATCAAAAGGAGAATACAGATTTAATAGAGATTGACAGTATCTTTCTAATAGAAAGCAATTAATGGATATTAGCAGTATTAAAACTTTTACAGTAGATTACTTTACAATAGCAGTGTCAAAGATTAGAAAAGAACAAGAAGGAAAATAGAAATTATGGATAATAAAAAGGAATTACTGGAAAGAAAAGAACAACTATTAAAACTAATAGAAAGCAGTAAAAAATATGTTAAGCACTGAGAGAAAGAAATAAAAGATAATCATTATTCTGAAACTGATACAGGATATTATCCATCAAGTAATTATAGACTTCTTAATGAAAATAAAGAAGAAGTTAAATACTATGGGTATGAACTAGAAGAAATTGAAACAGAATTAAGAGAATTAGGAGAACAATAATTATGAAAAATGAAAACATTGAAAGAAACAAAATATTAAGAAACTTAATTATTAAGTTTAATGAAACAATAAAGGATAAAGATTCTTTACTAGAGGAGGGAAAACACTATAAGTTTAATAAAACATTTTTCTTTATCTATGATTGATGTATAACTACAATAGAGCTTAGAGATGAATTAATTAGTTTTTTAAAGTCAAATTTAAAAAAGATTGATTGAGTTATGCACTCTGATTGTTATAAAAAACTTTACATTGCTTATTATGTATATAAGAAACCAACAGTAGAGGAACAACAAGAAATAAATAAAGAGGAAGCACAGTATTATTTAAAACAAAACAATATTACAGAAGGTCATAAACTTTATAAAGAGTTAGTAGAATTATTTACAGTAAATACTTACTCACCTGATGCTATTGAACTAATAGCAGAAAATAACTATTTAATTGATGGTATCAAAATGATATTAGAAAAGAACTATAAAAACAATATTAGTTTAGATATAGATATTAGAGATAAAGAACCTAATCTATATAAGGTATATATAGAACATAATAAGGATAAAGAAATTTATTTCTTAGGAACAGAAAGTAATAATATATCTTATACTAAAAGTTAGTGATAACTAAAGGGTATTTTAGACACTATAGAGTAAGCAAAACAAAGGAAATAACAATATGAAAACAAAAGAACAAAGAGATAAACAATTTAAAATTAATGAAAGAATGAACCAATTAGAGAAAGCAGAAAAAATAACTACTAGTATTAAACTAAATGTAGTTATCAAAAGTAATTTTAAAATTACAAAACAAACAATAAAAATGATTGAAAGTTTTTACAACAATAAAGAAGAACCATATATAAAACTAGACCATAAGGTAGATTTCTTTAATAAAGGTAAAGAGGTTATAGGAATCAATACAACAGGAGTTTCTGCTGAATGAAGCATAGAAGAAGAAAAAGGAGAAAATTATGAAAAATAATAGAATAATAAATATAGAAATATTTAAAGACAATGAAATGGAGAGACAAACATCATTTACATATGATGAATTAGTTAATTTAGGAGAACAAATACAAAATGAAGTAGAGTTTTATAAAAACAAACAAGACATCTTTAATAGAGGTGCAACAACATATTTAACATATGAAATTGAAGGAGAAAATAATGGGAACAAATAAAGAAAAAATTAAAGAATTAAATAAGAAAATAGATAGTCTAAAACAAGATACTAAGTTTATTGAGAATAATCAACAACATATTTTTAATGGTGGGTCAAGAGCAGTGGAAAATCAACATAAAGTATGAAAGATTGAAAAAGAAATTAAAAAGTTAGAAGAGCAAGATTATGAAGAGTATTGTATGAAAGAAAAATATACAATTGATGAAGACAATAAGAATGATGATGGAGCAGTAGATAAAATAAAATACTTAAAACTTCATTTAAGAGATACTAAGGAAATGATTGAATGTATAGAAGAAGATATTGTGCTTTCAAAAAATGATTTCCCTGAATATAGAGAAAAAGCAATTATAGATAGAGAGGTAGCAGAAGGAACATTAAAGTTTTTAGAAACAACAATAAAAAAATTAGAAAAAGGAGTAAAGAATGGAAAATAGAATTAAAAAAATAGTAAAAACAATAAAAGAAATAGAACTTATAAAAGTATATGTAGAGGATTATTTAGATGATGGTCTTAAATATAAAATACCAACAGATAATCAAGTAATTGAGATTATTGCTGGAATATATGAAAGATATCCAAATTTAGATTGACTAGAAATGGAAAAAAGAATGGTTAAGAATAAAAATGGTGTAAATGAAGAATATATAGATATAACAATTACTGAGTTTTGTGAAAAGTCAAAATTAGTTAAAGAATTATTAATTAAACAAAAATAAAGGAGAAAGATAATTATGTATAAATGAGATGGAATACCAGCAGATACAGAAGAAATCAAAAGAGCAAAAAGAAATGAGATTGCTAAGCTTTGATATAAGAATAACAAACAAAAAACAAAAGGTTATAAAGAGAGTTCTAAACATAAAAAAGAAATTAAACTTCTAACTGAACTAATTAATGTAGTTAATAATATTAATAAAAAAACTCAAGACAAAGAATGTGATGCACATAATTTAGGAAGAGCAGAAGCATTAGATGAGGTTATTGATTTTATGGAAAAACGTATTAGAACTATGAAAGAAGAAATAAAAACTATTAAAGAGAAAAGAGAATTAAAAGACTTATTATTGAAAAAAGAAAAGATAGACAGTGCTATTAAAAAATTAAAAGGAGAATAATTATGAGTGAATTAAAAGAAAGTTCTTTACATCAAGAGATGCAAGACATCATTGAAGAATTAAAAGACCAAAATGTAGATTATGAAATAGTAGATAAATATACTTTATTTTTCCCTATTATAAAAGATGCAGAAAGAGAAGATGACAGACATCAAGAAAAAGAAGATTGAAGAGAAGATGTAAATTGAAAGTTAAGTGAAGTAATAAATTGTGATGCTTTTGAAATTGAATTAATAAAAGATTATGATTATGACTATGGACACCTACAAGGAGACCCAGTAGATATAGATTACTTAACATTAACTTTAAAAGAAAAAGAAAGATAATTATGAAAAAGTTTAAAACAAGTAAGGAATTTATAGACTTTGTAGAATAGAAATTAAAGTTTATAAAAAAGGATAAAAAAGAACAATTTGAAATAGTGTTAAAAAATATAAAAAGTAAATATTACAAGTTTGATTTTGAACTTCAAATATTTACTGGAATGTTTCATAATATTAATATAGAAAAATTTATTAACACTATGGAAAAGGAGAATAATTATGAGACAAATAACAAATAAATGAACCTATAAACTACTATTAAATATAGTAGAAAATCTTCCAAAAGAGGATTATGATAGAGAATATAAAATCATTGATGAACAATATAAGGTAAGTGATTTTTTATATAATGTTTTGGTTGATAGAGGAGAAACAAATATTTTAAATGAAGAAACAGCACATAACTTATATTGGGATGGAGAAGAATAATGATAACAGAAAAATGAAGTATCAGAGCTCTAGATAGAGTAATAAATAGAATGAAAGGAAATACAAGAATTACTTATCAAGTAAGAGATTTTGCTAGAAGTTTATTGAAACATAATATGTGATTTGAGATTGATGATTCTAAAACAATTACTACAGAATATTTAGGTGGAGATTACACCTATGGTAGAGATTATGAAGATTGATTTCACGACTATGCAACAAAAGAGGAACCATTTCAATGTTGAGATTTTACGTCTGAATGTGATGATGATAGACAAATAGTTTGAACTGTTGATAATTAAAAAAAAGAAAGGAAAAAGTAAATATGAATAATAGACAAATAAGTGATAAAGCTCTATTGATCTTAATTAAAGAATTAGGACTAGGGAATGTAAAAGATTTAGTAGAATTAGGAAAAAAAGTCAGTGATAACTAAAGGTCATTTTAGACACTATAGAGTATAAGGAGAAACAATTATGAAAACAATAAAAATAACAAAAGAGATGGTAAGTAAATTAACACCTAATCAAAAAGAAATTTTAAGTCAAGTAGAGTTAGATTATGAGTTAGGAGAAATATCAACAAATAAATTTAATCATATATTAAATGAAGTTTATATAAATGGGTATGGGAAAGTAAAAGAAAAAAGTTGAGAAGATTGAGATGATTATGATGAAGTTTATCATTATTTATATGATATATGAGTTAAATATGGTGCATATGATGCTAAGAAGTATTCTTATGAATTATTACAGAACAGAGAAAAATATCAATTGAATATCTTAATAAAAGAATTAAAAGAGAACTTAGATATTGAAGATATAAAAGAAGATTGAGATACTTATAGACAAATGATAAAGGTAACTCAAGAAGTTAGAGATTGAGTTTATCCAAAAAAGGAAATTAATGAGTAAAATAGATATTAAACCTTTAATTATGCAGGAACATAAATTTATGACTCCTGTGGAAGTAGTAAAAGGACTGAAAGGACTTTATTATAAGTTTATGTTTCTTGTTTCAGAAGAGATTATATTCTTAGATAAAGAAATACAAAAATTAAAGGATATTGATAAGAAACCAACAATAGAGAATATAAAGAACTTGTCTTTACACCTAGAAGGAATTGAAAATTTGAAAAACACAAGAACTATGTATTTATCTCAGTATATTTTTATTATTGAAGTTTTAAAAGATGTAGTAAGATGAGAAGATTTAAAGAAGGTTAATTTTAATAGAAAAGAGCTTAAAATAAACCCTGTAATAATGGAATATTGAAAAGTAGATAAAGATAATTTTAAAGAATTATCAATAAGTTTTTATAATAGAAGTAAGAAAAATTATAAAGATTTAAAAAATAAATAAAATAATAAAAGTCAGTGATAACTAAAGGTCATTTCTGACACTATAGAGCATAAGGAGAAAGAAAATTATGAAGAATAAGAATTTAAATGAAGCAAAAAGAAATAAGAATGATGAGTTTTATACAATGTATGAGGACATCCATAATGAACTAAAACATTATAAAGACCAATTTAAAGGTAAGAAAATATATTGTAATTGTGATAATGAGAATAGTAATTTTGTTAAATACTTAAAAGACAAGAAGGAAGAGTATGGAATAGAAGCAATAGTTCATTATGATGGAGATTTTAGAAGTAATGGAAGTATTCAATTATTAGAACAGAGTGATATAGTTATAACCAATCCACCATTTTCACTGTTTAGAGATTTTCTAGGACAATTAATGATTTTTAATAAAAAGTTTTTGATTATAGGGAGTTTATTAGCAGTAAAAAATAAAGATATGTTTCCATTGTTTAAAAACAATGAAGTTAAAATAGGTTATAAACAAGGTAGTATGAGTTTTAATACACCTAATGATGGTATTAAAAAGTTTGGTAATATTATATGATATACTAATTTAGAAATGAGTAAGGATAAAGAACTAATTGAAGTTAAAAACTTAGAAAAAGAGTATAATAAAGATAATTATCCAAAATATGAAAATTACAAAGCAATAAATGTTAATAGATTAAAAGATATTCCTAAAGATTATTTCAAACCAATGGGAGTTCCAATAACATATCTAACAAAACATAATTCAAAAGATTTTAATATATTAGATAAAATAAACCCTATTTTAGAGGGTAAAGCAATATATGAAAGAATAATAATAAATATAAAAGGAGAAAATAATGGAAAATAAAAAATTAATTTATAATGGGAATTTTAAACCATTTAATGATGAATTTAGAAAAGGAGATTTTAGTGTTATGGTTTCAGTTTTTAAAGATATGGAACTATGTAAAGAACAAAAACTATCTAAGGAAGCTCTAATATTTACTAGAGATGCAATTAATAGTTATTTAAAAGAACTTGAAGGACATAATCTAGAAGACTTATGTGATGAAGATGAAAATTATGTTGTTTTTGAATACATTAAAAGAGATAAAATATTTGAAAAATGATTAAATGAAAATAAAGATGAAGTATTTCAATTAATCAAAGGAAAGGAGAAAAAAATAATATGAGAATAGATAAAAAGTTTCTGGAAAATCTAACAAAATTAGAGATTGAAAATGAAATTTGAAATATAACAAATTCTATTATAAGTTATGAGAAAAAAGTCTTTGTTTATAAAACATATATCAAAAGAAGAAAAAACTATTTAGGATATGAAAGAGATGTTAAAGAACGTTCAAAATGAATGAGACAAGATAAGAAAACAATAAAACACTGAAAAAAACAATTAAAAGCATTAAATATAATATATAAGGAGAAAAAATAATTATGAAAAAATTAAGTAAAGCACAACTAAGAGAAATGAAAGAGTGAGTAGATAAAAAAGTTGATAAGTTCTTTAAAGCAAGTATTGACTATTCTTTAAATGAGTATGATAAATTGGTAATATTATTAACAATAAAGAATGATGTATTAGAAGATGAACCAATTAGTGAATATGAATTAAAAAACTTCAAAGAATTAAAAGAACAATTAGAACACCATAGAAATGATGTTAAAGACTTAACTCCAAAGCAAAAAGATGACCTTAGCTTTGATTGAGATTGATGAGAAGAAAGTGGTAAGAGAGATGATATTTTAGTTAATGTAAATTTTTCTAACAACTTATTTACTCTTTTTATTAGAGATATAGATAATAAAGTTACAGAGTTAGAAATTTCTAAAAAAGAAATGGAGAAATGATTAAAAGAAAAAGGATATAAATATGGGTTTGAAGAAGGAGAGAAAGACTTAAAAGACTTAGATGTAACAATGTGAAACTTACTTTATACATACCCAGCAAATATAAAGGAATATAAATATATGGTTGTTGCATTTTCTATGATGCAATACCTAGGAGAATATTTTGAGAAAGAAATAAAAGAAGTTTTAGACACATACAAAACAGAAGGAGAATAATTATGAAAACAATTAAAGAAAAAAATATAGGACTATTTAATGCTGTTGAGAGAGTTTTAACTAAAAGACTAAGCAATGCTGAAAACTATATGAATGATTTCTTAATAGAACTTTATAAGAAATACAAAATTGATGATGAAAGTTTAAGTTTATTGATGGATGAGTTAGAATTAACAAGAATTTTACTTGAAATAATTGGAGAAGAAAATGAAACTAATCTAGAGATAAAAGTTTCTTATAGATGAGAAGATGCTTATAGATTTTATATAAAAGGAACTAAAGAAGGACAAGGTTATAATGTTTTCAAGGATGATAATGGTTATTTTCAGTATGAAGCAGATTGAACTGATGAAGAATTTGAAAATTTTGTTGATACGTTTAGAGAATCAGCCAAAAGATGAATAAAAGGAGAATAAGTTATGAAAAAAGAAATAACAAGAGAATTTAACATTAGAATGTTAGAGTTTAAATATGAGAACGAACAACAAGAAGATGTAGATGGAGATTTTGAAGTGGAAATGACTTTTAAAGACATTAAAAGACTAGCAAGAAAACTTACAGAATATATTAATAAAGATTTCACTAAAAAACAATATAAAAATTGAAGTGATAAAGAATTTTTCTTACAAGACAGTGTAAGAAGAGTAACAAAATGAGAATGAGAATTATAGGAGAGAAAATTATGATAAATATAACAAAAGACCAAATGGAGAGTTTAAATGATATTACAGAAAACTTAGACACTAAACCAGAAACTATTGAATTAAAATTTAATAATAAAAATAATTTTATTGTTGCTAAATTTAATTTTAAAGAAGTTACAGGTTTTACTTATGTGATAGATAAAGACTGTAATATGGAGATATGCTATTCTGATATGTATAATAATTGTGATGATTATGAAATGCGTAAAATTTTAGGTACAAAAACAAAAGACAAAAATATAGATAAATTACAAACACAGGAAATTGATAAGGTTGTAGAAACAATAAAAACTAATAAGGAATGAAAAAAAGACATAGCAGTGAAAGACTTTATCTTAAAGTGTTCAAAACTAAAAGAATCTTTTCTTACAAGATTAGAAAAACTTCTTATAGATAGTAAGGAAAAAGAAAAAAACAAAGTAAAGATAAAAGACAAATTTATGAGAATACCTATTAAGTATAGAGTTAAGGTTTTAAATGAGTTTAAAAGAATAATTATATCAACATTTAGAGACTTATTTATAGCAATTGAAGAAGGAGACTGACACTTTGTTGGTACTATCTGTTTTTTATGAGTAAATGATATAGACCCCGCCTTAAAATCTCTTGAAGAAAGAGATTATAGATTGAATACTTGATTAGAGAGAAGACTAGAATGAATATTTGGAGCAGATGAAGAATGATAATCACATAAAAAAGGAGAACAACAATGAAAGAAGAATGAAAAAGCAAAAGAAATAAATGAATTAAAATAGGAGAATACTCAATTTATCCTTTAAGATTTCATAATAGGAAAGGTTATAAAATAAAGTTAGAAACTTGTTTTGTAGTTTATAGGGTTGGAAAGAAATGAGACAAGGAAGAAGAAACAATTGATAATTTAAACTCAATGGACTTTAGATTTTGTGCAAGCACAACAGCACCAGATTGAGATTGAGAAACAGAAAATAAAAAGAAAGAATATAAAATATTTAAAGGAGAATAATTATGGAAATAAAAGAAATAGTAACATTATCTAACTTAGACAGTTTAGATAAAAGTTTTAAAGCAGGTTGATTTAGATTTATTAGTAGATTAACAGGAGACCTTACAACAGAAAGAAGGAATGCTTTTAGTTATATCTCACAAGAGATAAGAACTTTAAGAGAGATCATTACAGAAAATAAAACATTAAATGAAGAACATTTAAAACAATTTGAAAACTTAAAAGAGCAAATTCAAAACTTTAATGGGGGATAGATTATGGAAAAAGATTTAAAAACAATTGAAAGATTAGAAAAAAAGAAAAAGTATAATAAAGAATGATTCAAAAAAAACAAAGATAAATGAAATAAGTATCAAAGAGAGTATCATAAAGAATGGATTAAAGAAAATAGAGATAAATGAAATAAGTATCAAAGGGACAGAAGAAAGAAAATAGAGTCAAATCCTGAACTAAAAAAGTTATTTGATGAGAAAAAAAGAGCATATTTTCTTAAAAATAAAGAAGAAATAGCAGCAAAAAAGAGCGCATATTATTTTAAGAATAAAAAAGAAATAGCAGCAAAACAGAAAGTATATTATCTTGAGAATAAAGACAGGTTAATTAAGTATCAAAGAGATTATTACAAGCAAAAGGAGAATAAATAATGAAAACAGGAATAAAAAAACAAATAAAATTAATTGATTTTGATTTTAATAGGTTAATATCAAATTTAAAAGAGAATCTTTCTGATTTAGAAAAAGCAGATATTTGAGACTTAGATGAGGATACAGACAAATTAAGCAAGTCTGAAACATTGTTTTTATTATTAAATTATGAGACAATGCAGGAGCATATGACAGATTTTAAGAGTATAATGAATGATTTAGGATTAGGTAAATTAGTTAAAAAATATGATGAAGAGTTAGAACAGTTTAAGATAGATTTAAATAACTCTTATAATATTGCTAATGATAATCAAAAAGAGATCATAAACTTAATTTTTCATAAGATTGTGAATGGAGAAGAAAACTCATTTAAATGAAGAAAAGGGAAGTATTTAGATGATGTTAATGAATGCTTAGATTGAGACTGACTAGAGAAAGTAAAAGATAAAAAGGAGAATAAATAATGAATAAAGTATGAAAAAACCCATACCAACAAAGGTATTATGAGAACAACAAAGCAAAAGTTATGAAAAAACAAATGGAATATTATGAAAATAATAAGAAAGAATTATTAAAAGCACAAAGAAAGCGCTACAATGAGAATAATTTTAGTAAGGAAAGAAAGGTTATAGAGATTTATGAATATATGAGTCTTACAGCTAGAAGAGAAGGAAATGAGAAAGGTGCTTTGCTGGTTGATAAATGTATTAAAGTTTTAAAAGAAGCAAGGATAAATGATGAATAGAGATAAGTGAATCAAAAACAGTAATGAATTACAAAAAATGAGTAAAAAAAGATGAGATTTTTTTAAAAACAAGTATAATAAAGATAAATAATTAAAGGAGAGAATATGATTAAGGACATAAGAAAAGACGGAGAAGTTGAATATAGAATACTTCACCTTATTGGAGTAGTAAATACTCATATGATTATAAAATTCACATACAATAGAAAAACAGATGAGTGATGTGGTGAAGATAAAATATTTGGTCTTAAAGCAAGTACAAGAATGCTTCCCTTATCACAGATAAAGTTCCAAATCAAAGCAGAAGCTTTTTTTGCTAAGCATTGTGGTGACTCATACGGTGCTTACAAGTTTAGAGATAGTTTAACTGAAAAATATAACTTCACACAAGATAGAGATACAGAAATTATTGTATCAAGTTATGATAGCCCTATGTCTTGTTTCTCTCATAAGAAAGAACTTATTAATTTAGTAATGCATATAGGCGGTTGAAGTGGACGTACTTCTACAATATGAGCGTAAAAAAAATAGAAAGGAAAAAAAATAAATTATGGAATATAAAACAAAAGGAAAAATTAGACAAGTTTTTGATATCTTTTTTGATTTAGACACACAAGACCCATTATATAGGACAGGTTTTAAAATAAAACAATGAACTAATTGTGCACCATTAGTATCTTCATCATTAGCTCCACTAGAGGAAGGATACAAGTTAGACTTTACATTACAGGGCATCTTAAATCAATTAAGATATAATAATGACGGTAAGACTAAACCATTAAAAATATATGATAAGAGACTATATGATTATCAAAATAAGAGTGTAGCAAATATTATGTTAATGAAAAATGTTGGAGTCTTTAATCAACAAAGAACCGGAAAAACACCAACTGTTTTAATAGCAGTAAGAGAAAAGAAATTTAAGAAAACAATTATTACTATGAAAGCATCTTTATTATTTCAATGAAGAGAAGAGATTGTCACTTGATTAGGGTATGAACCTATTTTAGTAAATCATACTCCTAAAAAGAGAAAAGAACTATATCAACAATTCTTTCAAAGTGAGAAAGAAGAGATTTTATTAGTGTCATATGATACATTAAAATTAGATTGAATTCAATTTCAAGATGATAAGTATGATTGCTTAATTATTGATGAAGCAGACTTTATTAGAAATCAATCAACAAGAACTAAAAATCTTAAAAAAGTAAGAGAGCAATGTGATTTTACTTGATTATTAACAGGAACTCCTGTTGTAAATGGGAAAGAAGATATTGTCCCTCTTGTAGCTTTCTTCTATCCAAGATTAAGTAGATGAAATTTATATAATTATTTCTTTTTCCAATCCAAACAAAGATTTCAATCAGGAGGTGTTAAAATGCATTTTCTTTTTAAGAAAAGTCTTGAAAAGGAATTACAAGAATGATTAGAATTATTCACATTGAATACTAAGAGAGAAGAAGTATGAGATTTAATTCCACCTATCAAAAAACAAGTAGTTCATATTCCTATGAAACCAGCACAAGAAAAATTATATAGAGATATGTTAGAGTATTTTGTGATAGGAGAAGAAGGAAAAGAAGTAGCAGCAGACGGAATGCTAGCAACAATAACTAGACTTAGACAAATCATGCTAGACCCAAGAATCATAGAAGATTTAGAAAGTAAGGTTAAAGGAGCTAAGACTGATGCTATAATACAATATGTAAAAGACTTTCATTCAACAAAGAAAATAATAATCTTTGCTGACTATACAAGATATTTAAATTTACTTAAAGAAGAGTTAGATAAGTTAAAAATAGAAAGTGGATTATTTACAGGACAAGTAAAACATTCTGAAAGGAATGAAGTAAAGAAAAGTTTCCAACACGGAGATTTAAATGTGATTTTAGTTAATACAGAAGCAGGAGCAAAAGGATTAACTTTATCAAATGGGGATGTAATCATTTTTGCGCAAAACTCTTATTCTTATGTTTTAAGAGAACAAGCAGAAGATAGATTTATTGCTAAGGATGATAAACCCAGAGAGATTATTGACTTTGTATCTGGTTATCCAAGTCAAAGACAAAACATTGAAGAGGTTATTCTAGACGCTCAAAGAAATAAAAAGACAGAAGCAGAAGTAGTTAATAACTGAAAACAAATGCTAACAGAAGCAAGAAATAATAAATAAGGAGAAAATAATGGAAAAATTAACAGAAAAACAATTAAAATATATAGGGTCATTTTTTGGCTATGATTTAGATAAGATTAGAGAATACTTAGGAGATGAGATATGAAGACATTCAAAAGAGGAAGGTTCAGACATTATAAGTGGTTTTGTAAGACAGACAAACAGAGAAGAGAACAAAAGAGAATTCACTTTTATTAATCTTTTGAGTAGGATTGACCACATAAACAAACTATATAAGAACTATGAAACAGCAGAAGATAAAATAAACTTTATGTTTATTTTTAAAGATTATGTTGAAAATTTAATTTATGATATTGAAAAAAAACGTAGAAATAATTACTTTTCTAATAGATACATAGGAATAGTTGAGGGTTATATGGAGATTAAAAAGAAAGAATGAAGAACAGAAAGAATACTCCCAGAAGGAAAGAAACATTTTAGAAATGTCCTTGAACTTCTTAATGGGGTTCATGAGTGAAATAACAAATATACTAGTAAGGAAAAATTAAATTTAGATATTTTTGCTAAATTAAGAAGTTTGTTAGAACAACTAACTGTAGAGTTTTTTAAACTAAAAGTAATAAACAAGGAGAAATTATTATGAAAATAAATAATAAAATGATAGATGTTATTAATGATTTAAGTGAAAAATTAAAGAAAGAGGTTAATTCAGAAATAGAAGAATTAGTTATTAATATATATGAATATTTAAAAAATATAAATGTGGAGTTTTGTTTTGAAAAAGACATATCCAGTATCTCATACTATATAAATAAAGATGGAACACATGAAAGGGAGAACGAAGATGTTTATTAATAAAGAAGTTTCAAAAACAATGAATCAATTAATTTTAGATATAGAAAAAGAAGTAGGAAAAGAAGTTTCCAATATGGAAATAGATTTTTCAAAAGTAAAAGAAAAAGATTATATAAGAATATGATTTGACTGAGAAGGAAATAAAGATTTTAATCACTATAGAATATATAAAAATGGAAAAAGTAAGCTTATATTATAAGCAAAAGGAGAAATAAATTATGAAAAATTGAGTTTTAATAGAGCGTGAGAAAGATGACGAACCAGGTTATAGGGGGTCGTGAAATTATGTGCTTGGTATTTATGACAGTGAAAAAGAAGCACAAGAATTCTTAGAAGAGGTTTTCAATGAATGTTCCGATAAGGGAAATGGATTTATCTGTTATGATTATGGAACTAAAAATGATTGAACAAGTTATTATATAAAAGAATGTACAGAAAAAATGATAGAAGAAATAAAAGAAAATATAAGAAAAAGTAAAGGATGAAGTTATAAATTATGAAAATATTAGAATTATTTGGTGGGATTGGCGCACCAAGAGCAGCAATGGAGAGGTTAGGGAAACAAGCAAGTTTTAAACTTGTTGAGTTTGATAAGAAAGTTGTAAATGCTTATAATAAAGTTTGAGGGACTAATGAACCTATAATAGATATTAGAAATTTTAAAACTGATGTTGATTATGATATGATAATAGCGGGTTTCCCGTGTCAGCCGTTTTCCCAAGCAGGAAAAGGTCAAGGTTTTGATGATGATAAAAATAGAGGAGATTTATATAAAGAAACTTTAAAAATCATTAAAGAAATTTCACCAGAATATGTTATTTTAGAGAATGTAAAAGGAATTCTAAACAAAGCACATAAATGAATTGTTGATGAAATTCTTTTAGAATTAAGAGAAATGGGTTATACCGTTGAAGCTAAATTGCTTAATTCTCATGATTTTGGGAGTGTGCAAGCAAGACAAAGAGTGTATATTTATGGAACTAAAAATGGAGAAATCAAAGACATTGAACAGTTCAAAAAACCTTTAACAAAAACTTTAAAAGACTATCTTGAAAAAGGAGACATTGAAGAGAAGTTATACTACGGACCAGATAAGTTACAGAAAATTTTAAATTGAAAAGCACAAGAGAAACCCCTTTCAAAGATTACTACTACTACTACTACTACTAAAACTATTACAACTAGAACACAGCCTGGAACAGCATCTCAACTTCTTGTTGCTGATAATGTTGGAGGAATGGAGAAAATCGATATATTACAATATAATAATTATTTTTATGTTCCAAGACAAAAAGACGGTAAATTAATTCCAGGATCCTATAACAGGGTTTGAAATAATCCATCTAAGATTGGAACAGTTAATGTCTCTAATCCATTAAAAATTGATGAACTTATGAAAAACAGAACTAAAATTGATGGATTGTTTTATGAGACTTACAATGCTGAAAATTATGTTACAGGTGAGGATAGTGACAAGTTTGGAACAATTACAGCCCAAGGAGCTAATTCAAAACAAAGAGTATTATTTAAAGACTTAAAAATTAGAAGTATAACACCAAGAGAGAGTTGAAGACTTATGGGATTTAAGGACACTCATTTTGACAAGGTTAAAGATTTACCTAAAAGTCATTTATACTTCACAGCAGGGAATTCTATGGAAGTTGGAACTATTAAAGTGGTATTAGAATGTTTAATATAAAGGAGAAATAATGAAAAAAACAGAAAATTTAAAAATAAACCTAGAGAAGGTAGAAAATAAACATCTTATGTATAATGATTTTAAGTATCAATATATTGTCATTAAGAATAATAAAAAAGAATTAACTAAAACAATATACTCAAATCTAATGTTCACCAATGTATGGGAAGCTCTTGATGTCTGTGACCAAAAGAATTATGAAATAAGAGATAATAAAAATAATGAGTTGTATGAGATAAAAGTACACTACACGAAAATAAGACATCCAGGAGCTTTAATATGCTAAATATATTTGAAGATACAGGATTAATGATAGGAATGATGGTAGCATTCTTTTTCATTGAATTAATAATAGGGTTTTTCTTTAACTCTAAAATACATAAAATTGCTGAAAAGAAGAATAACTTAGCAGCAGTATATGGCGGAATTGCTAGTTTCTTATTAACAGTTCATGGAGGACTAATAGCATTATTCTTAGCAACAAGTGAAACAGACAACACATCCTATCAAATAATGTTTGTTTTTGGAAATGCTTGTATGGTAATGTTAGGGAATGTATGTGCGACTTTATTAGTTCCACATATAGATAAAAGAGTAAATGTGATATACTCTAGGAGACATCTTAAAAAAAGATTGAAGGAGATGAACAATGTTAGTTAAAACAAATATACTACATATTAGAGGAAAGGTAGACGCAATGATTTTAGTTACCTCATCAAAAACATCAAAAGGATGAATTGCTAAAAGTGATTTCTTTAATATAGAAGCAATATCTGATTCAGAGTCAATTACTTTTTTCTTCTTACAAAACAAGATTGAAAAGAAAATGTTAGATTGAGTTGATGAAGGTAAATTACTTTCTAGGTTAGAACAATTAAGTCCAAATGTTAAAGACACAATAGGTGGACGCACTATATTACATTTTAAGGATGGTAATAAAGTATTCTATAATCATAATATTGATAATGACAGAATGATTTCTGAATGAAGTAGGTATTAGTATGAAAGAGAAATTCTTCCTAAATAGTCATCTTCATATCCCTTCAAAAGAATTAAGAAAACAACATAGAGAGATGAATAAAAAACATTCTGAAAGAATAGAATGAGCCAATAACTTATATAAAGAACTTGAAAAAGAGTCAATGAAGTTAGCAAAAGAAAATGATAGACTTTGAAAAGAACAAAATAAAAGAGAATGAAAAGAATTTCATAAAGAAAAAAATAAAAAAAGGAAATAAATATGAAAGAAAAAATAATAAAAATATTAGATATTAAAAAAAAGTATTTAGACTTGTACGAATTTACAATTAAATATAATGGAAAATTTAAAAAGTCTTATGGTGGATACCACATTCTTACAATAAGTGAAAATCAAATTATTGAAGGAATTGATATTCAAGGAATTATAGAAAGAGATGACACATAATATGGAAACAATAAATAAAAATAAGAAAGAAAACCCAATGTTTAAACCTAAATCTATAAGAAATTACATAGATTTACTTTTAGAAGATAATAAGGAAAATATGATTGCAGTAATGGATAGAATTCCTATGGATGACCCTTTAAGAATATCCTGAATGAAAAGCACAATTAGAAGTAATAATGAAGAGATATTAAAACTAGTATTCTCTAAACAAGCAATTGATGAGAGAACTAGTGGTTTCGCTAGAACAATGAAAGAAAAGGAACAAAAAACAGCTGAAAGAGTAGGTAAGAAGTAAGTATGGGACAATGATTAGATTTAGGTGAGCCATTTGATATCGCCCCACCGAGACCAACAGAATGATATGAGTATAAGGATGATTATTTATTAGCTAAACTTAATATTTTACAATTCTATGGAACTTGTTATAGAGTTATGTATAAGAGAAAGATTTCTGAAATAAATCAAGAAGAGAGAGATAGCGCTAAATATTATATAAATTTAGCTATATCATTATTTAAAGATGAGAATGGTTTAGTTGAGTTTGATATATTTAAACCTGCATCAGTTACAGTACCTGAATTAAAAAGGATATTTGAACTGTTTGCTGAGCACTCATTTGAGAAAAGAAAGAATATATACTTTGAACAGAAATTAAATTCAGGTGTTAAATATATATTAAAATATGGAGGAGTAGAAAGTTATTAAATATGACAAATAAAGATGAATCAAGAAATATAAGATATGAACAGATTATAAAATGTTTAAAGTTTTATAATGATAGTGATGAAAGATTACCACATGATGCGATAGAAATTACTATAAATTGTGGTATCATAAAAGAGTATGAAAAGAAAATAAAGGAAATGAAAGACAAATATGAAGAATAATAATCCATACAGTAGAATTAACAACTGTGAGAAACAAAAAGAATATTTTATTGAAAATATGAATCCTTTCTGAAGATCTCTTTTTGAGTTATCTAGACCATTTAAAGGAAGTCATCTATTTTCTCGTGTTTTTGGGGTGAAAGACCAATTAGAATGAATGGCTAATCCCTCTAAATTTGATACTTCTAATGATTGTCCTATGATTCACCCATTAGAATTACTTAGTAGGCTTGAAGATGAAAAAGAAGGAGAAGAAGAAAGACTAAATAAAAGGTTGTTTAAAGGAGTGGTAATGAGAAAAGTAGAAACATCAAAAAATATAAAAGAATTGTTTGAAAATCTTGGTTTTGGAAAGGAATAATAAATATGAATAATAATAATGCTTACAGTAAAACTAATAAATACATAAAAGAAAAAAAATATTTTATTAAAAATATGAATTGATTATATAAACCTGTTTATGAATCATCTAATATGTGGAGAGAAATAGTCAATACCCTTCAATCTATGCGTGAGAAAGACCAATTAAAAATAATGGCTTATGATATAAGAGACAATCCTTTTAGCGATTATTCCATAGAAAGATATGGAAAACCTATTGATATGATGGATGTTGCTTTAGGGAGAATTGGAAATGATGAGTTAGAGGAAGAAGTCAAAAGAATAAAAGAGAGAGAGGTTAAATAATGGAATTTTCACAATTATTATATTTTATATTTAAAATGATAGTTATTATACCCATGTGTTTAATTTATTATGTGTTGTTGATATTGATAGCGCCATTTATAATTCCTAAAATGTTTTTTGAAGAATTATTTAAGGAAGAATTATTTAGTCAGGAAGATGATGACCAAAAAAACAATAATAAATAAAATAATATTAAATTATAGAGATTTAGACAGATTAAATGATGGAACTAAATGATTAACAGACATATTAGAGTTTGTTAATAATAATAGTTTAGAAACTATTAAAAAAGATAAAGAAAAGGTTTTAGACAGACTAGAACTACACAATTAAAGGAGAAAACTATGAATAATTTAGCAAAGTTATTAGCAACAATAACAAAAGAAAAACAAAAAGAACAAGAAGAAAAGAATAAAAATTTAAATTCATTTTCAAATTTCATTAAAAGTATGGATATATCTAATAAAAATCTAAATGAAAATTTTGGTAAAGATTTTGACAAGAATAAAAAATATGATGCATTTGGTAAGTATTTTGAAAAGGATAATGAATAATGAATATAGAAGAATTAGAGAAAAAAATATTAGAAAATAATATGAAAATGGAAACATATAGAAGAAAATCACATATGATCACAGGAGGTGATTCGGACTATTATGTATTAAAAATGAAAGACTTAATTCATCAAGTTAATGTAATCATGTGAAAGGATTATCATAACTTTAAAAAATTGTTAAGCAATTGTATTTATAAAAATTTCTATAATTTCATATTACGAGAAAACATAATTGATGAGTATAGTGAATTTCAAGCAATAGATGGACTTATTAGAGAAAAGACATACATTATTAATTACATTAATCATGATAAGTATGAGTACAAATATTACACTAATAAAGAAAAACAAGATTCTTTAAAAAGAAATATTAAAGCACTTAATATTTTAAAAGACCTTAAAGTTTTCTTGGAAAAAAAATATATTGTAATAAAAACTTGAGAAGAATATGGTGTTAGGTTTTCAAAGAATTTAACTACACCAATTACTTATAAAGAAGCAGAAGCAATAAGATATATTGAAAATAGCAAACCAAGACATAATTCTACAAATAAATATTTTGTAAAAGAAGTGTCTATTAAGGAGAATGAATAATGGATAATATATATGAATTGGAGTCAATCCAAGCAGACTTAGAGGGATGTATAACTTCTTATGATAATATACATCAATTAGAAGATATTAATGACAGATTAAAAAGTTTTATAGAGGAGAATAAATAATGGATAATTTAAAAACACTTATTACAAATAAGAAAAATGAAATAAATAAGAAATATGAAGAACTTGGTGAACATAACCAAGCATCTGAGATGTCAAATATGCTAGCATGTGACACACAAACTGAAATAGACGACTTAGAAGAAGAATTAAAAGGTTTAGAAAAGATAAATCGTAGTTATAAAGTAGGGCCAAAAGGAACTGTAATTGTTTATGATCCTATGAAGGAAATTATAGAAGGATTAAAAAATAATGAGTAAAGAAACACCACATAACAATATGAGAATTGTTATAAGCGGAACTGTTGGAGTAGGTAAATCAACCGTTTGTGATTTGATTGTTCAGGAATTGGACAATGTAAATATAGAAAATAATTACCTAAAAGAAGAAACTGTTGAATCAGTATTTCTTAAACTGTTCTATGAGAGTCCAAAAGAATGAGCTTACTTAGCACAATTAAATTGAGTTGTTAAAAGATTTGAACAGTGATTAGTTAATGAAGAGTTTTTAAAAGACAAAAAGAATCATTACACTATATATGATAGACATTTCTTAGATGATTACATATTTGCTGAGATGCATACAGCTAAGGAGAATATTTCTTCTTACTTATCATTATCATACCAAGTACAGTATCAAGAAATCTTAAAGAAAATGGCTGATAAGGATAAACAACCTGATTATGTTTTCTTACTAAAAGCACCATTAGATGTTGTTTTAAAGAGATTAAAAGGTAGAGGAAGAGAATCAGAAGTTGATGCTAATATAGAATATTGAAAAGAATTGTATGATAATTACTACATAAAACCTCATTTTAGACATCATTTTGAAAAGAATTGTAAGAACTTAATAGTTATAGAAACAGAGAACCTAACACCAGAAGAAATAAAAAATAAGATTTGTAGTATAATAATCAATGAAAAGGAAAACTGTAAGAGACAAGTAGAACAAATAGCACATTATGAGGGTCTTTTTGAAGATGCTCAAAAAGAAATAAAAAAGACAGAAACAGAAGAAGCCAAAGCAGAACATAATGAATATGACCTGACGTGTTATAGAACTGATATGGAGCATATGAAATATATATACAATAGAAAAATAGAAAAATCAAAGAGAATAATAAAAAAATATGAGGAGAAAGATAATTAATGCAGTATGAAATAGATGTAGAGGCTCTTAAAATAAAAGAAGACGTAGAGAGAACTATAAATGATTATTTAGATTTAAAATACTCAAATAGAATTATTTTAAAGAACTCTAGAAATGAGTCTGAAACAATAAATAGATTAAAGGAATTAATAAATAAACTAGAAAAACTAGACAAAAATAAAGGAAAGAAAGTATGAATAACAACATAAAAATTACATTAACAGAATTAGAGACAACTCTAATCAAAACAACATTTAGAGAGATACTAAAAAGCACAGAAGAAGCACTGGAAAAAGCACCTCATCTTATGGACTCTGGTCTTTGAGAAGAAGGAAAAAAAGATATGATTGCTTTGATAAATAAAGTAATGAGAGCAGAAAAAGATGCAGAAAAATAAACAATATAAAAAATGAAAAAATGAAATCAAAAATATAAATAGTTGAGGTTCTGTGAGTGGAGAAATGACACAATACCCAATTAAAAAAGACAAAAATAAACAGGAGAAAAATAATAATGGAAAATAAACAATTAATAACAATAGAACACGTGGGTCTTGGACATCCAGATAAGGTAGCAGACTCTATATCTGACTATATAGCAAATTGATTAAGAAGTGTTGGCTCTAATAAAACAGCAATTGAAACAATGATTGGTCACGGAAAAATACATATTTCAGGCGAAATCGATAGAGGTCTTAAATTAGATTATATGAGTCAAATTGATGAAAATAGGAATCCAATTTATTCTTTTAAAGCAATGCTAGAAAAATATCATGAAGGTTATGAGAACTTTGAAGTATATTTTAATCTTGTAAAACAATCAGAAGAAATAAATAGACAAGTAGATAAAGAAGATAGTAAGATTGGTGCTGGAGACCAAGGTATAATGGTGGGTGTTGCTAGTAATTTTTCTAAGTTTAAATTACCTTTAGAGAAAGACCTTATCTTACGATTAGACAACACTATTAAAAATTATTTAATAAAAAATGAATCAAAAGTCTACAAGCAGGATTATAAAATTCAATTAACCACAAAGTTAGGTTATGGTAGTACTGAACCTGAAAGAATTCACTTAGCTATTCAATTACGTGAGGGATGTGAAGATTATGAGTTTTATACACAAGAAATTAAAGACTATTTGTCTGCGACCACTCTTATGGACTATGATAAAATATTTTCTGTAGTATTCTTTCACAGAGGTGGAGCAAATGCGGATGTTGGTGTGACAGGTAGAAAATTAGTATGTGACGCTTACGGGCCTAGGTTCCCAATTGGTGGAGGAGCAACAGCTGGTAAGGATCTTTCAAAAGTAGATAGAAGTGGAAAACTATATGCTAGATGACTAGCTGTTGAAATGCTAAATTTTGTTGAGGGAGCAGAGAAACTTTCACAACAAAAAACTTATGATAGAATAGAAATTGAAGTCCAAATTGCTTATATTATTGGAGAAGAACTACCTCTGCACATTACCTTTAAAGAAAATGGTAAGCCGGCTAATAAAATGTATAAAAAACGCTATGGTGAAATGTTTATCACATGATTAAAAAACCATTCCCTTTCATTAGAAGAGGTTATAGATAAGATTAATGATGGTGATATTAAAGACGACATCAACAGTTATTAATTAAATGTGGTAGGTTGGTCGGAAATAAAGGAAAAAAATATGAAAAATAGTAATAATAAAACATGCGATGAAATGAAAATATTAATTAACTCAAGGGACTCATTAGTTAGACTTACTAAGTATTTGGAAGATGAACAAGGCCCGTCAACTATTTTAAGCTCAACTATCTCTATGATAGACACTCAGATAAGTATTTTAGCAAAAGATTTAGTTTAATAATTAAATGTGGTAGGTTGGTTGGGTGAAAATAGACAACAAAGTCATTAAAATGCGGTAGGTTGGTTGGTGTATAAATTTTAATTATTAATAATTTGTATAAATGGACACCATCCATTTATGCAATAAAAGAGAGAAAGTATATTAATTTATACTTTTTTTCTTTTATTGTAGTATAATAAATAATGTAACAAGGAGAAAATAAATATGGAAAAATTAAATGAGATGATTGTAGATAAGCTTAAAGAAAAAATAGAGGAATACGAAGGGTTCTTAGCTGAGTATAATTCTGAAAAAATGGAAACACAAGAAGAAATTGATAAACTATTGGAAATAGACCCTTTAACAGAGGAACTTAAAGGAGAGATAAGAGCATTAAAAGACATAAAGCAAGAAAGTCAGTATTGTTTTGATGAATATGTTGATAAAATAGACTTATTAGAGAATACAATAAAGTTAGTAGAGGAATGAGATAATGAGTAAGAATAATTTACTTCTAAGAAAAAGAGGGGGTTTTGATGAGTTGTATACGCCTAGATACGCAATAGAACCTCTTAAAAAATATATTGAAGGTTTGAATATTGATTGAGAATATTTAGGAAAAGATAGATTCATAATTTGATGTCCTTTTGATACAGAAGAAAGTAATTATGTGAAAGTTCTTAAAGAGTGAGGATATAAAGTAATCCATTCCCATATAGATGATGGAAAAGACTTTTTTGAATATGAACCAGAGTATTATGATTTAGTTATATCTAATCCCCCATTTTCAATTAAAACAGAAGTTTTAAAAAGATTATATAAGTTAGGAAAACCTTTTGCTTTATTACTTCCTTTAACAGCATTAGAGGGTATAGCAAGAAATAAAATGTATAAAGAGCATGGGATAAGCTTAATAGTTTTAAATAAAAGAGTTAGTTTTATGAAAGGAAAAGGTTCTAATTATTTTAATTCATCTTACTTTTGTAGTGGAAACTTTATTGATTATGAAGTACAGATTGCTTTTGAAGAGCTAGATGATAATTTAATAAAGGCTGAAAAGGATCAACTAACCCATCAACACTATAAAGATTTAAGAAAGGAAAACAAATAATGAATAAATTAATTAAAAGTCCATTAGTTTATCAAGGAAGTAAGTACAATCTTTTAAATGAGATACTACCTTTATTTCCTAAAAACATAAAAACATTTGTAGATTTATTTGGTGGTTCAGGAGTGGTGTCCTTAAATGTTAAAGCAGACAAGGTAATATATAATGAGTATAATTTTAGAATAAAGAATATAATTAATACTATATTACATGATAATAGCTATGTGCAAGAACAAATACAACACCTTACTAATATTCATAACTTAGAGAAAACTAAAAGAGATTATCCTCAAGACTTACAAGAACAACACAAGCAAAGATATTTAGATTTTAGAAAGTTTGTTAATGAAAGTCAAGAAGTAGATGTTAGATTAAAAACTGTTTATCATTACTTGCTTCATCTATTTAGTTTTAATAGTTTAATAAGATTCAACAAGAAAGCAGAATTTAATGCATCTTATGGGTTCCATTCAGGAAGGAATATAAGAGTTGCTCTTGAGTTATTGGAAAATATAAAAGGTAAGCATATTGGAACACAAGGTTTTAGTTTTGATGAATGATTAGAAAAAGACCCCAACAATATAAGTAAAGGAGATTTTATTTATTGTGACCCACCATATCTAAACACAACGGCTGTATATAATGAAAAGAGATTAACAGAATGAGAAGAGAAAGATGAGATTAAATTATTAAAAGTTTTAGATAGTTTAAATGAAAAAGGAATCAAGTGAGGAATGAGTAATACCATTTCTGGAAAAGAAGGACAGCACAATGAGATTCTAAAAGAATGAATGAAAAAATATAAAGTTCATTACTTTGATAAAACATATCAAGTATTTGGACACTCAAATAAAAAAAATATAGAAGTTTATATAACAAACTTTAAAGGAGATAAAAATAATGATTAAATTTTTAAATGTGCTAGTTGCACTTACGTGTTGATACACTACTTTATTCGCAATAGGGATGGTAGGATTAAATCAAGACAATTATGCACCTAATAATAACAATATAGTTAAAACAGACATAAGCTGTCAGGGAGAGAAACAATGGAAACAATAAGAGACTTAGAAACAAAACTATTAAAAGAATATAAGGACAGTGCGATTATTATGATAAAGGATGATAAACTTATTATAAGGATGAACATGGTATCTGACACTACTAGTGAGATAGAAAGAAAACTATATGAAATTATAGATGATGGTTTTGATTATCTTATGGAAGAGACTATCTCAGATTTACAAGGAGAAGCATTTCGTGATGTAGAGCAGAAGCTTAATACACCTTTAAAAGAAATAGACTGAGAGAATACAGGTAGTTCATGAATAGAAAAGAAATATATAATGACAGACAGAACAATGGAGGTAAAAAAGGAAAAACTTAATAAACTAAAAGAAAAATTTTGAAAAGAAGTAGAAGGGTTAAAAAAGAGATTTAATACTCAAAACAATTTTATGCAACAATTTACTGAAGAAAACATTAAGTCAAATAAAAAGTATATAAAGAATGTAGGTGTAATAGAACGTGATCTTAATGCAGTTGCATGGGAAACCGAGGAATTAGCTAATGAGATTCACTGTGTAACTGATGACTGAGAAGAGTATGAAGTCTTATTTAAAGACATAGAAAAAGGAGAAAATTATGAAAAATAAAGATAAAGAGTTTAAAACTAAAAACCCTACTTTTAATGAAGAATATAAAAACAAAGTAAGGAAAGTTTTAGAATATGCTAAAACAACTATTAAGGAAGTAGATAAACTTAAAGAGAAATACTATAAAGAGATTAACTTAATGGCTAATTCTAGTACGGAACTGAGAATGCTGTATAATAGGTTAAGTTCTTCTGTGAAAGCATATAAAGATATTAGATTTGATTTAATTAAGGTTGAGTATTTCCCATATGAGGGAAGTTCAGAAGAAAGAATTGGTTGAAGTAATAAACTAGAATTAGTGCTTGATGCACAAGAGACAGAAACTCTTTATAATGAAGATTCTAATGTGGTATATAGAGTTGTAGTTTTTAAGGGTGAGGATAACATAAATAATGTTCCTTTCTATAATGAATAAGATATATAATGAAGGTATTTTACAATTATTAAATAGAGTTGATGATGGGAGTGTTGATTTAATTATTGCTGACCCACCATACGGAATTGCTATTGATAAATGAGATACTTTTAAGAATGAAGAGGAATATTTAGAATTTACATTTGAATGAATTGACAAAATGCTACCTAAGCTTAAATCAAATGGATCTTTATATATTTTTAACACACCTAAAAATAATGCTTTAACTTTAAGTTACTTAAATAACAAAAATCTAATACTTCAAAATTGAATTGTTTGATATAAGAAGGACGGTTTGTCCGGTGCTAAAAGAAAGTTTGTATCTAATCAGGAGACAATATTATTTTACTCCGCAAGCAATAAACATACCTTTAATTTTGATGATGTGAGGGTTCCTTACATATCTGGTTCAAGAATTGAAGCAGCAACTAAAAAGGGAATTATAAAGAATGGGAAAAGATGATTTCCTAATCCTAATGGAAAACTATGTACTGATATATGAGAGTTCTCTTCTCATAGACATAAAAATAAAATTAATGGAAAGGTTGTAAAGCAAAAACACATGACTCCTAAACCAGAAGATTTAATAGAAAGAATTATAAAAGCAAGTTCAAATGAGAATGATTTAGTTTTAGATTTATTTAGTGGTACAGGAACTACAAGTTATATTTCTAAAAAATTAAATAGAAATTCCATAGGATGTGATATAAATAAGGAGTATGTAGAACAAATAAAAAGGAGATTAAATGGATAAACAACTAATAAGAGATATACAATTAGACCTAAATGAAAAAAGAAGATTAAATATTTTATGAAAAAGATTATTAGAACACAATATAGAATGTATGAAATGAGATAATGTTGTTCCTATGTCTGATAAAAATGATTTAAAATATGTAAGAAAAAACATTAACTTAAAGAATATTGTTTGAGATTACGGAGATAAGCATTATGATATAGATTTTTTCTATTGCTATGGGGCTAATGGAGAGAATGAGACAGAACTAATGAAAAGATTTGAAAAGGAAGAAAATAATGAATTGAAAAGATAAAGATAAATTAATAGAAAGTTTAAGAAATATTACTAAATATACTTGAGAAATAAAAGAAAAATTATATTACTTAGATAAGGCTAAGAAAAATATTGAGGAAGTAATAGAAAAGTATCCTGATAAACCAGGAGATATGAAGAAAAGAATAAAACAAGCAGAAAAGGACGCTGAGTTTGTCTCAGGACATTATTAAAAAATTATGAATAATAAAACAAATAAAATAAAAATAAAAATGACTTATGATGAGTATGGAACACTAAATGAGATAGTTCGAATAAGAGAATCTGATTTCATAGATGGTAGGCTGGATAAAAACCTAGAGAGTATGGAAAAACAACGTAAGAAACAAACAATTGGTTGGTCTCATATACCTTATGACCTTGAATTAACTTTTAAAATAGACCTTGATGACTTCTTTCTAATGAGAAAAGCAATTAGAAGGTATAGACACTCAGATGAGAATCTTTGTTTGGCCTTTTGATATATTATAGAAATAGATGAGTTATTACAGAGTATGCGAAAACAACACAAGAAACAAATAGAGCTTTGAAAACCTATTTGAAAAGAAAATAAAATAAAAAGAGAAGAAGAATCAGAAAAGTGAGTAGAAGAAAATGATAAGAAAATTTGAAATGCTGGTATAGGGATGTTTGAGAGCATATTAGAAGGAAACAATATAGAAATATGACCAAATCAAACAGAAGACTTAAACTTTTATGAAGAAAGAATTATGTTTAAAAACAAGGAAGTACTTTTTAAACTTAAAAGCGAAAAGGGAAAGACAGTATTTAAATCTTACTCAACACTTACAGACGCTCTAGAAGGTTTAGAACACGCAATTAAGACAGAAAAGCAAGATGATTTCTACATTAAAGTAGAATTTAAAAAAATAAAAGAGGATTAAACCTCTTTTTTTTATTAATTGTGATATAATATATGTAGTTAGGATGGTTATGATAGTCCGTGGAGGACTATTGTAAGTATATACGAATCTTAATCAAAGAATCTAAGCAAAGGCTGTCGATCACAGTTACTGACCTTAAATTCTTTTTTTTATTGCATTTAGTGTATAATAAAAATATATAAATAAGAAGGAAAAATATGAAAACAATAGATACAAATAAATTATTACAATTAGGAAAAAATGGAGATTGATTTGGAGTAGATAAAATGATTAGACAGCATTTAACTACTACTAACTATAATATAGCAGCAGGAAGCTATCATTACAACCCAAATGAATCAGAATATCAATTATCTTATGATATTCAATTAAATAATGCTATGAGTTTAAACCATGGTAATGCTATGAGTTTAAACCATGATGATGCATTGAATACACAAGAAGATAAATATGATTATTTAGAATATAGGATAAAGGAAGCAAACAAGTATGAAAAATTATAAAGAAAAAGTACAATATTTAGAAATTATGATATCTGAATATAAATGAAAAAGTATATCATGTTACAACCGGTATCAAACTTTGGATAAATCAGACCCAGATAAAGAATATTTAAGATTTGAAATGGAAATCTATGATAACATTATAAAGATGCTAGAGAAAAAGAAAAGAAGAATAAGAGGATGATAAAATATGAATAAATCAATAAACCTTGCTCATCTAGAGCAAGCAGACAGTAAAGAATATTTAAAAAAGGTAAGAGATAATAGGTTTGATTCTATAATTACTGACCCACCTTATGAGTTAGGTTTCATGGGACATGATTGAGATAAAAGAGGAATTGCATATGATGTAGAGTTCTGAAAGGAATGTTTTAGAGTACTGAAACCAGGAGGGTTTTTATTGTCCTTCTCTCATTCTAGAACATACCATAGAATGGCTGTTGCGGTTGAAGATGCAGGTTTTGAAATTAGAGACCAAATTATGTGATTGTATGGTTCTGGGTTCCCTAAATCTAAAACCCTAAAACCAGCCCATGAACCGATTGTCGTTGCTAGAAAGCCCTTTCAAGGTACTCTAAAAGCGAATATGGAAAAATGAGGTGTTGGTGAACTAAACATACAAGAATCAAAACTTCCAAATGGAAGATTCCCCGCTAATGTAATCACTGATGGAACAATAGATGACTTTTTCCCAACTTCAAAAGAAGGTGGAAAGCTTAATAAGAAATACGACATTAATAATCATATTTATGGAGCAGGATGAAAACAAAGTTCTAATAAATGAGTAGGTTATGGTGATAGTGGAAGTACAGCTAGATTTTTCTATGTGGCAAAAGCAACCAAGAAAGACAGAGAAGAAGGATTAGAGGACTATAATCAAGAGACTGAATATGAAGGATTATTATCTAATAAATCAAGAGCAGATGGGAAAGTTAAAAGACCTACAAATAGAAAAAACATTCACCCCACTGTAAAACCCACCACATTAATGAAACACTTAATTAAACTAGTTACTCCTGACGATGGAGCAATTTTAGACCCTTTTGTGGGAAGTGGATCCACTGGTAAAGCAGTAGTAGAACTTAACGAATATGAAGATAAGAATTATAACTTTTTAGGAATAGACTTAAATGAAGAATATATAAAAATAGCTGAAAAAAGAATGCTAATAAAGGACATGATATGAAACGAACTCAAGAAATAATTAAAGAAACGGAAACAGTAGAACACCAATTCGATAAAGTAATTAAAATAATTAGAAGAGAACTAGAAAAAAATTACCCAAAAGAAGAATTTGATGATTTTGATGTAAGTATGGTAATTGATAGATATATTTATTCCTGTAAAATAGAAGATAAAGAACCCACAGTTGATATTGAAAGAATTACTAACTTTATGGACAATGATAAATATTGTAAAGGGATTATTAAGTGTTGAGAATCAAGAACAAATAAAAAATGAAGAAAAGATAAGATAAAAATAAATAAAAAACAATATAAGTAAAGGATATAATATGAGACAAGAACAAGAAATAGCTTGAAATAAAGCAATGAAAAGAATAGAGAAAGCAGTTAAAAAAGAGATAGATAGTGAAATATATTTTGGAACCCTAACTAACTTCTCTAACTATTACTGTAATAACACATGAAAGCGAGGACAAGAAATAAACCTTCTAATGCAAGAATACATTACTGTGTGTATTGCGGTTTGTGATTGAGGAGATGATTTAAGAGAAATATCACCTTTTGAAATTCCCTCAAGATATGACCTTATTATAGGAGATGTGGATCCAGAAGACTTTGCTGAGTTTGTTAGCACTGGTTACTTTTTCAAAAAGATTTTTAATTACATAAAATTTAAATGAGAAATAAATAAAAAACAAATAGACAAAGAATATGAAAGACTTAAAAAGAGAAATGAAGAAATTAAGCTAAGAAAAGAGAAGTGAGAAAATAATACACATTAGTGTATAATAATATTAATAAGGAGAAAGATATGAAAAATGTAAAAGAACAATTAAGAGAAGTTAGAATGCTGTATGGTGATTTAACCAAACTAAAAACTAAAAGGAGAAGTCTTAATAATAAGATTGACCACGCAATCAGTAAGCAGAAAGATGAGAATAGAAGAGCAAATTTATCTAGTATTCAATTAGGTTTAGATAATTTCAGTATTGAGTTACAGATCGATTGAGAAAGAATCACCAGTAGTTTAATGTATGATTACAATAAGATTTTAGAATTTAGTATTGAGGATAATAACCCACAAAATGTAAAGAGACAATTAGGTTCTATTAAAGCAGCAATTAAACAAGCATTAGGGGAATATCAAAATGATTTCACTAAGATTAATACAAGATATGAAATGTGAAAGTAAATTAGTTGGAACTTATAAACTAGATAAACATACAGGAACAACAAGGAAAAAATTTGATTGGGAAATTAAACAAGAAAATGATTACTATGATTGATTGATTCCAAAAGTAATGTATAAGAAAAAATAAGCATAAAATAAAAAGGTAGGACTGATTCCTACCTTTTTATGTTATAATTATAAATAAAAGGAAAATAATAAAAATATGGAAAATGTTAGACTACAAGAAATATTCTTTCTTGGACTATGTGAAAACTTAATAAAGAACTTTAAAGACAAAGATGGATTAAAATCTTATTTTTATCTAGTTACTAGAATGAATGTTGATGTATTATATAACATTTACTTAAAGCTAAAAAGAGAAAGCAATATAGAAGTTATAGAAATAGCAACTATTCTAAGAACTGAAAAAGTAGTTGGAATAAGAAAACTATCTAGATTCTTTCCTTTCTCAGAAAACAAAATCACTACTGAATTAAAAAAGTATGATAAAGAAAATTATTTACCTTCCTTAAAAGACCCTATTTTAAATCAAGATGAATTAGTAAGTATAAAACATTTCATTCATGGACATTGTCTTTTCAATAGAAAAACCAATATAATAAACAAATATATTTTAGATTAATTATATTTTTTCTTTTTAATTACACCTGCTAGATAATTCTCTAACAGTTCATTTATGTTTGGAACGTATCCACCTTCTTTAACAATCTTACTAATCATATCTTGTAATCCTTGATTTGATTTATATAATCTATTAAATGCAGCATCACCTTCTCAGGTTGCTTTAAATATTGCTGGAAAACTATCAGTAAATAAATCTCTTTTTTTACTTGGATCGTCTTCATATTTTTTATTAGCTCTTCTTGCAGAAGTAAATCTTGTATATTGAGGTATTAAATTTGATGCTCATGTTTCTCATGTATTATCATATTCCATTCCTGTATAAGAGTTAGTTCCTGTTGCTGATTCTAATAATGCTTTAATTAAAGGATTGGTTTGTCCTAAGATTTCATTAAAAGCATTTGTTTGTGGATTAGAAATAAAGTTTGTCAATGTTGAAGGTGTATAACCTACTTTTAATATAGAGATTTTATCATCTCCTCATCTAATAGGTAAGTAGTTTTGATTTATTGTGTAATCAGATAAGTCCTCATTATCGATATTTTGACTTCTTTTAACATTGTTGAAGAATCTTTGAATATTATAATAAGGTTTTAAATTACCTTTATACACACTAGTAACATTTTGTTCTATTGCGAATCTTCAAAATCTGTAAAACGGAAGCATTCTGGTCATTCATTTTGACTCAAACCCTGAAAGTCTACGGTTTCCATAAAGAGCAAAGTTGATCCCTTCTTGGTAATTTTTATAACCTAATCTTTCTCAATTAGCTCTTATTAATGGTTCTGCTTCTCCTGGTGCGTGTTTAACAAAACCTAGTTTTGTTTTAACCACGTCTCTTGTTGCTTTTTTAGTCATATATCTATAAGTTGCTATTCTTGACGCCTCTGATGATGTGTGTCCAAATCCAATAAATTTATTCATTGTATCATTAGTTTTTCTAAGAGCAAACTTAATTGCTTTTGCTGATGCTGGATCAGTAAATTGACTACCAGCACTTATCATTATTCTTGTTGCTAAGTTAGAATAATCTTGAGTACTAACAACAGCACCAAAATCTTTATCCTGCGTATATTCTCCTGAATTAATAATCCCTTTATCTTCATATAGGGTTTTCATTTTAAGAGTATTTAATTCCTCAGGTGTTAGTTTTGATTTAATGTATTTGTTTGTTCTAATGTGGTCAGCAGAATCAACAATCTCTTTTGAACTAATAGTTGTTTCTTTACCATTTTTTAATTTAACAACAACATCTTCACTATTTGTTGCTGCTTCTCTTACTATATCATCCATTCTTTGGTTTAGTTTTCTAATTTTATATAAGTCCATTTGACCTTTTCTTCAACCATTAACCATATGTCCTAGAGGAACACCAGCAACTAATCCATGGATTATATCCCCTGTTAAAACTCTAAATGCGAATCCAGTAGTTAAAAGCATAGTTTTCTTTATTATTCCTAATGAAGAATCAAGGAAATCTAACATAAGACTTGTTTCTCTTTGAGAAGGAGCAGCAGTTTTTCATAACTGATCTAAGTGTCTATCCACATATAGATTTTCAACTTCTTTAATTCCAGTCCCTTCAAAAAAGTCTTGCATCTTATTTTGAATTAAATGATTTAATTCTTTAACTGATACAGGTTTTCCTTGTGCAACTTTTAATGCTAACTTTTCATCTGTCTTGGCTAAAACATCAAATGTTGAACCTTTTTTAAGAGGTATGAAATTACCAGTTGCTAAATCATCAGTAGTTAATTTTTGAGCTGGTTTTATTAAATTGTTTTGAATAGCTGCTCTTACAGGCCCCATAAGTCCATAAATAGCAGTAACTGTTCCTAATTTTTTAGCTGCTGTCGCCATTGGATTAAGTACAAACAGAGGGAAAAGTTCTGCTAAGTTTAATGAGGCTTTGAAAGCTAATTCAGGAGTAGCATATGTTGAAGCATCCAGAACTCCTTCTTTAAGATATAGGTTTGCTTTTTTAACTGCGACTGCTTTATTTATATCACTAGTTCTACCTAAATAATTAGATTCTAATGCTTGAGTTTTTGCTCCTCCTACTCTTTTAGCAAAACTTGATTCGTAAGCCTCTACGGCCTTATACGCCTCTGATAGCTTAGGATTTAAAGCATTTCTAACATCATACTTAGCAGCAACTCTTGGAACATAGTTTGAAGGAACAGGATTACCTCTATAATCTTTCAGAATGTCACCTGTAATACTACTTTTATATATAAGTTTTTCAGCTGATTCTTTTGTCACACCATCAAGATGTTGAAGAAGGTCATTTCCTCTCTTATGTTGTAGTTTAACTTGTGAATATCATTTATTTATGACTGGGTTATCTGATAATTGAACAGTACTTCCAATTGGGAATAACTTATCAGCATCTCTAACTCATTGTCTTTGTGCTTGTGCGTGAGCACCTAATACACTATCTCCATATTTAGTCATTAAATCATTTAACTCTTTTGCTGCTTCTGGAGTAATTTCACCTTTTCTAAGAGTTGTTCTAACTTTGCTTTTTTTAGCTATGTTGCTAACTCTTCTAAATTCTGCTTTTAGAATTTTGTCCATTTCTTTAATAATATCTTCATCATAAGGTGAGGCTGTTTTCTTAAGTCTGTTTCATTTCTTTCTTGAAAGTCCAGCATCTCCTTTAATTCCTTTATTAAGTCAGCTGGTTACTTCATTAACTATTCTAAATTGAGGTCTTTCTTTATCTATTAATTTTATAATGTCTTCTATTTCCATTTGTTTAGAAGCACTAATATCCACTCTTGGATCCACATTATAAAGACCTCTTTTTTTATTTTGAGTGTCAAAAGAAGTTTCATTTGCTTGTCTTTTAATGTCTTGGAATAAGTCATAAACTTTATCACCGGTTTTTTGTTGTTCTAAAAATTCCTTAGTTCCTAATGCAGGCCCTTCTGGAATTCTTTGAGATACTTCTCTTGGTGCTAATAACTCTTTTGAGTCTTTAACTACATTTTCATAGATGTTGTCTAATTGACCTGTAAAGTCTTCTGTATTAACTTTGTATGCTAAATCAAATCCTTTACTTGGTTTTCCTGTATCATTTAATTCAACTTTAATACTATTATCTCCACTACCAATAGTAAAGGATTGAGTTTTTCCTGTATCATCAAATTTAGAAGTAATTTTAGTATCTAAATCTTTCCCTAATCTTTCAGTAAGAGTGTCATAAGCAAGTTTGTCTTTACCTACTTGTGGGACTACTTCATCTATTTGTTTAATAGGTGCTTTTTTAGAGGTTAAAACAGGGAATTTTTTACCCATTTTCTCTTCAAGAGTTTCAATAGTTTTTTTAAATAAAGTATTAAGTTGTTGTCTGTAATTAGGGACATTTCTTTTACTTGGGCCTTCTTTAAATCAACTTTGATTAACCTGGATACCTGTTTTTTCTGGATTAATTGAGTCAGGAAGTTTTAAATCTAACTTCTCTGGAAACTTATCATCAGCAATTCTTGGTAGTGATATGTCTAATGGTTTGTCTAGTAAGTCAGTTTTTATAACTATATGTCCTGGAAAGCGAGAATCTTTATCTTCTTTTAAAATAAAGTCTATTTCTTTTGGAGATGTTATTGTAGCATTTGGGTCTAATTCTTTAACAAAGGGAGTTAGTTCATCAACAAATTTATTTGTTGATTCTATTGCTGCTTGACTGGTTCCTTTATATCCACTTTTTCCTAAGTCTTTCAATTTTTTAGTATCAAACATATTTTTCTTAAGAGGAATATTAGACCTAATTGTTTTAGGTTCCATTTTCTTAACAATATCATCAACAATGGTATCAAATTGTTCTCCTAAAAGTTCAGGTAAATTAATTGCTCCTTCTTTGGTTTTATTGCTTGGAGTGTGTAAATAGTATCTTCCAAATTCTTCATTGAAAGAATCCTTACCTTCATCCACAAGAAATATCTCAAATTTCTTTTGGTCTTTTGTAGGTACAATAGTTTCTTTTTGTCATGATTTATCAAACTTCATTCTGTCCTTAGAGAAAGGTGCAGTGAATAAATCACTTTCTATTTCTATTTTTCTTTCATCTATATTTTTTATCTTAATATTAGAATCTAAGTCTGAAAGAGTGCTTTTTAAGTCGTCTGTAAAGTTATTAACTACTTTTGTTACATTTTTTTGAAAGTTTTTATCTATAAAACGGTTTGGAACATCTTTTGTTCTATGGTAGTCTGTGAATTGTGGATTGTCTTTTAAAAACTTATCTACTACTTTTTGGTTTGTTCCCTTTTCAAAACTAATAACTCCATAATCTGAAATACCACGTGTACTCTTATTATTAACTAACTCATCTAAGTTTTTTGGATTAAAAGATTTAGTATTTTCAGGAGTAATAAATGATTTTGTAGGAGCAACAGTAGGAATAACCTCATCTGCTTGTTTTAAAGATTGTCCAAATTTAGTTCTAGGAAAACTCTTTTCATAAAGAATTTCTACATCTTCCACAACTTGTTTAAATGTTTTTCCTAATTGATTTCTATATTTTGTGCTGTCTAGAGGGATAGGAAGGTTTCAATCCTCTCTACGAATTTGTTTATTTGTGTGTGTAGAAGAGTTAAGTGATCTACCCTTACCAAGTTGTGTATCTCCAACCAATCTTAAACGACTATCACTAACAGGAATTCCTGGAGTAAGTGTAATATGAGGAAGTCCTCACTCACTAACAGACACATCCACTTTAACATTTGGGTCAATTTCACTAACTATTTCTTTCAGTTTGGTAGCAAAACTATCTGCTGCAATCTTATTAGCTTGTCCTAAACCTTCTTTTCCTTTTTTAGCAAGAGCATTTAATTCAGGAGTATTAAACATTTTAGGCTCTATCTTTAAATTACTAAGAGAAGTAGAGCTTGTTTCACTAAGAATACTATCAAGAATTTTATTAAAATCTCTTCCTAAAGCATTGGGAAGGTCATATATTTTACCTATACTATTATCTCCTTTTTTAAGCATTTTAATAGTACCTGTACCATTAATCTTACCAGCATCAACACCTCATCCAGTTAAATCTATTTTTATTCTTTTATATTCTGCTGTTCCAGTATAACTTTTATAAGTATGGTTTAAATTATTGGTTGCTACTCTAATCTCACTAGGATAGTCTAAAGACTTATCTTTAAAGAATAAGGACACCTTAGCGTTAGGATCAATTTTAGTCATTTCTCTTTCCATATCTTTAGCGAATGATTTAACTGTTTTATTCATCTCATCAGAAAATTTAGGGTTTCATAGGTATGTTTTATTAAAGGACATATCTTTTACTTCAAATTGTGGATTATCTTTTAAGAACTTATCAATAACTTTTTGATCTGTTCCTTCTTTGAAAGCAAAAACACCATCAGGATTACCTCGCTCTGAACTAATTAAACCATCTTTAATTGATTTATCAATATCTGTTGAATTAAAAACTTGTTTATTACCTGGGGTGATAAATGATGTTTCATTAAGTTTAGGTGCTTTTATTACTTCACTAGGAGTAGTAGCAACTTTTGACTGTTCTAATGGTTGCTCTTTTATTTCTAATGGTTTATATTGTTTCTCTACAACTTCTTTAATTGAAGGTCTTGGTTCTGTTGGAACAGGAGTTTCTAATTGTGCTAAAGGAACATTATCAGATTCTTTAAGTCCTTCTTCTAGTTTTTGGTCATTCATTTTTTCTTTAACCATATCTACAATATTCTCAAAGTTTTGACCTAATTCTTCTTTAAAAGTATAAGGGTCAGCATAATAAGGAACTGAAATACCTAAGTTTTCAATATTCTTTAATTCTGCTAATGAATCACTTCCAGGTTCAGAGAATCTTAATGTGATACTTTTCTTACCTTTACTTGCTAAATCATTTAAATTATAAGCGCCTTCAATAAAATTATCACTAGAAATAACAATATCTTGAGAACTGTTTCCAGCCACTCATTTTGATGTTATTGTTGCTTTAGGGTCTAAGGTAGTGAAACGTTGTTTTAACTCTTTTAAAAAAGAAGAGAAAGCAAGTTCATTTGTTTGCTCTAATGCTCTATTTCTAAAAAGAGTAAAGTTATCATTTTTAGTAAAGAATGATAAGTTAGGATTATTTTTAGTGAACTTTTCTATAAGTTTTGGATTAATAGAGTTATCTAAAACAAGATTATATCCTTTAAATACCGGTTCAACTCCATCTACTGCTTTTAAAGTTCCTACGTCTTTTGTTTTCTTAGGGATGAATAAATCTTTATTTTTCTTAATTATAGGTCTATATTCAGGAATAGGATTAATAGGTAGTTTTTCAAGTCCTATATCTATCTTACTATCTCCAAGACTTTTTTGAATATTGTCCTCTATGTTTCTTTTAAATATACTTTCAAAAGACTCATCTGCTCTTGCAGTTGGGTCAGCATAAGGAGAAAGAACTTGTTTTGGAATAACAAAGTCTTGTTGAATCATATTATCTATTTTAACAGCTGCATCTGGTGCGAAAGGAGAGAAGTTTTTCTTAATTTTCTTTCATTCTTTAATATCACGTGCTTGTTTTCTTTTAGAATAACTTTTTGTTCTAGTATTATATCTTTTTAAGAAGTTTTTAACTTCTGTTGGTGTTTTCGCAGAAGGAAAAGTCTTGCTTTTGTTAAGTTTAGCAACCTCAATTTTTAATTTTGTTTTTCCTTTTTCTGATAACTTCCCTTTTGAAATAAGAGATTTACTTATAGTTGGCATTAGATTATCATGTAGCTTAATCATGTCTTTAATAATTTTATCTGTTTGCTTAGCAAACATAGGAGCATAACCTTTAACATTATCATTAAGTGTTCTTCACTTAGAGAGCTTACCGCCTTTTTTTCCTGCTGCTAGAGGTTCAAGATATTTTTGAATCTCTCTAAACTCTGGGTATTTTGTTAAATCTTGAATTCCTGCTCTTTTAAAATACATCATCACATAATTCATCACTGCTTGTCTTTGATTTATTGCTTTAACAATTTTTGGTGCTGTTGTATTCTTTTTAGAAGGGTCAAGAATAATGTCTTTAACTTTTTGTAGGTTGTCTCTAAATGCTTGAGTTGAACCTATCTCAAAAAGAGGGTTATCATCTGTACCAACACTCTTATTAAATAAAAACTTATCTCATGTTTTAGGGTCTTTTGGGAGAAGTCCCATTTTAGCTATTTGTGAATTTATAGCTTTTAATTGACTAGCACTACCTGCAACTTGAGGAAGTCCAGAAATAGCTGCTTCAACACCTTCTCCCATACCTCCTGATTTAGCCATATCTTCAGGTGTACTTTTAAGAAGTCTGTCCATATACTCAGTTGGAGTTACAACTAGTTTTTCTCCTACCAAAGCAGGGTCTTCAAAATGGTTAGCATAAGATTCAAACATCTGACGTTGTAGTTTTTTACTCTTTCTTAAATCCTCAACAGATAAATTCTCATCCCAAATTCCAACTCTTTTCATGTCGTCCATCAAAGCTATTTCTTCTTCACCAAATACTTTATTTTTCTTTTTAACAATATTTCTAAAAGGAGTAGTAAGATTTTCTTTAAACTTCTTAGCATCTCTGGCTTGTTGTGTAAAGTATGCTGTCTCTAATGCTTGATTAATTGAAGCACTTCTATTAACTTCCGCCATTTCAGCGGTATTATGTCCTAATGCATTACTAACTGTTTTTTTAACAGACTTTAAAGTATTTATAGGGCCGCCTTTTTTAGCCATATAATAATCCATAGCAAAGTCATCTGATAAATTTATTCCTCTTTCAGCTAAATCATCAACAGCTAATTTCATAGATTTCTCTACTTTTGAGGGAATGTTTAGAGCCTTTTTACCACCTCTATAAGCACCCTTAACACCTTTTGCTGCTGCTTTCGCCGCTGGCCCAATAACAAAGTTTAATGGGTCAAGAGGTATTTCTACTAATAAACTACCAAGAGTTTTAACAACATTATTTCAATCTTCTGTTGAAGTTGTTTTCCCTCCTAATGCTTGTAAAAGATTAGCACCTGTAAATTCTTGACTATTTGCTTCATAAGATTTTAAATTACCTTCTGCTAATATTTGTCTCATAACCTCAAAAGGATTATTTGTTCCAAGTTCATTCTCCATTTGTTTGTTTCCTTGACTAAGAACTGAAGTAAGAATTCCTACTACACCTCTACCAGGTCTAGTTAAATAATCCAGAGCATCAAATACTCAGTTATTTGAAGGTTCTTGTTTTTTAACATTTGCTTCTAACTCAGCCGGATCAGCGTTGGCTGCTTGTAATTTAAGAATATTCTTATTTATACTGTCCTTAAAAAAGTCAGACCTAGTCATGACTGGTTTATATTTAGTTTGAACCTTCGCTAACGAATCATCCTGTGCTTTATATTCTATTCCAGGAGTGGTGGTTTTTAACTTTTTTTCTTTTTTCTTAATTTCTTGATTAATCATTTATTAAAATTTTATCTTATCCTTAAAGTCTAAATAATCTTGGTCACTTCATATTGGTTTGAAGTTAGTCTCTATATACTTATTTAGCATATCAGAGATAGGGTTAGCATTAAAGTCTGTACCTGCTTGTCAGGCCTTATCTTCTTCTCTTTCAAAAACTCTATTAAAAGCATTACTTAAAAACTTCTTATTATAAGCTATACTATCTAAAAATGCTCTTTGTGATTGCTCTTTTTGTGTGTTATAAGTATCTACATCTGCTTGACTTTTCTCTCTAACACTTCTTAAGGAGTTTGCTTTTTGATTTTGTACATTTAATTGTGCTTGACTTAGTGCTAATGGATTAGCTTGTCCTAAAACATTATTAACTAATTCTTGTTCTGTTGCTAAAGAACCAGCCTCAATATCTCTTAAAGCAGTACTTCTAGAATCATTAATATTTCTAAGAGAGCTTTCTAAGTTTGCTTGTGATTGTTGATATTGTTGAATTGGTTCTTTTATAGCACCATATTTTTCAGCCTCGGTAGAACTTAACTCTTTTAAGTACTCCATTAAGTCACCAGCAAAATTTACACTGTTATTACTGGTATCACTGTTGTTATTATTGTTAAAATCGTCTTGCGCCATATATCACTCCTTTTATATAATTATACCATATTTAACACATAAAAAAACAACTATGATATCGATTACCATAGTTGTTTTATCTGTTCTTCGCGATAGGTTCCGCTTATTATCGATCGCTAATTAAATATTTAATACATGTCTTGAATATCTAACTACTATAATTATACATGAATATTAATAAATTTAGTCTTTTATCTCTCAATATTTTCAATCAAACTCATCTTTTGATTCTTTTGAGAATCTACAAAACCCTTTTGTTGAGTATAGGTTGTTTTGTTTTTCAAAGGTATTCTGTCCAAATTTACATGCTGGAACTCCAAAAGATTTATAAGATTGTCCTTTAAAATCTAATGAGTATAGCATGTGATTATGTCCTGAAAAAGAATAATGGAAATGTTTATTATTGTCTCTTTGATAATTAATATTAGCTATTAATTGTGGTACGTTTTTAGGATTAGCACTTCTAGTATATAAGTGAGTGAAATAAAGAACTTCTTTTGTTAGTTTATCTTTAATGTATATCTTTTCATCAACTTGAATTTTAAAGTTAGTTTTGTTGTTTCTAAAATACTTTTCAATCATACTTCCAATTAAGTAACTTACATTCTCTCTTGTATCTCTATTTTTACCTTTTCCACTTAATGCTAATTCGTCATGATTACCATTAGCAACTTGATAATAATTTACTTTTACATTACCTTGTTTAATAATGTTCTCTATAATCTCAATCATAAAGTGAGCAATTTCAGTTGTTTGGTCTATAATTGTTGCTGCTCCACTATCTCAATCTTGAGAATTATGTATTCTACCTTCAATAAAATCTCCTAAATGAATAAGATTAATTTCATTTACATTTAATTTCTTAATATCATTTAAGATACCTTTTAGAATAAAAGCACTTAACTTACCTTTTGGGTTAGAAAGTTCCTCATTTACTCAGTGTGTATCACTTATAAGATAATATGGGACAAAGTTTTGCTTGTCTCCCTTCTTAATTTTTATGTTTTTAATTGGATTGATTGGTTTCTTGATTTTACTTATTATCATTTCAAATCTAGCATGAGTGGTTAAACCTTGATTTAGTTCTCGCTTAATCATTGTTACTTTCTTTTGATTCAATAAAACTCTTAAATGTTTTTTATTTAGGCTCTCTAATTCAATATCATGGTTTGATTTTAAACCTTGTTCATATCCGTGTTGGAAAGGAACCACTCCTCTCACAATTGTTTCAGGTGCTACTTTATAAATTTTAGCAATCTCTGTATTTGATAGTCCTTGACTTCTTAAATCTAATATATCAGCTATCTCTGTTTTTCAATCTATTTTTTTCATTTTTTCTCCTATCTTAAATTCGTAGGTTTTGGCCTGTGAATTAAGTCTTTACTATTTTTCATTTTTCTAAAAGCTTCTTTGTATCTCTCTGTTATTAGAACTGACTTACTGTCTCTTATCTTTAAAAAGTTATTTCTCAACATTCATCCTAAGAACTGATTATACTTGCTATATTCTCCATCAAAGTAGAACTTAAACTCATCAGTATTAATTGTTGCTTTTGTGCTAATTTTCTCCATTGTTACTTCAAATGATGCATTTCCATATTGTTCGAATATCTTGGAGATATCCTCGGCTGTAACTGCATCTGCTGTAAATTGTTCTTGTTTCTTTACAAAGTCTCCTAATGAGAATGGTGCAGGACCGTACAGACTCTCTAAGAAACTAACAGCCATTTCTACATGTTCTTCTAAAACAATTAAGTTAATAAAGTCTTTTGTTGAACACAATGTTGCAGCAATAGCTGTACTTATTTTCATTAATTTCTCATCTATCTTTAATCCTATTAAAGGGAATTCTTGTGCGTGATATTTTTGAGATAATTTTATTCCTTTATCTGTTACTAAATTAGCAATCTTTTCACTTATAATAATGTTCTCTTCTTTTCTAGTTCATATTCATTGTAATCTATTTCTATAATCTTTCTTATCAAAAGGTTCTAAAATTCCCTTATTGTTGTTTTTAGAAAGGAATGGTCTTGCTTCAACTAAACAAGCATAATCAAAACGAACAACATCAGGATGTTCAAAATGTAATCCATTTATAACTCCTGAACCTCCGTCTTCAAAGGTATTAATCTGTTTTCCTCCAGGTGCATTAGATATAATAAGACTTCTTACTTTACAATCTACTCTAATACTTCCCTGTGCTCTTTCAATTCCAATCTCACCTTTTGACCTTACATCCCTATAAGCCATCATAAATTGTCTCATATCTCCATTTTTATTATTAGAAATAACTGTTTCATATTCTTCAAATACAAGCAATCTTTTGTGATTAGAAGGAATAGTTCCTACAAATGTAAATTTCTTCCCATTTACTTCTTTTGTTCCTCCTAGCAATGCTATTTTAGTAGCACTAGAAAGGTTTATTGATTTCCCTTGGTCATATCATTTAATCATCCCATTAGCAGAGGTAGATTTACCTGTTTCAGTATCTCCAACAATTAAAACATCTAAAACTGCTGGAATAGAAACATTAAAGAATTTAAGTCTTCATGGACTACAGAATACAAATTCATTGGATAAGAAAAGTTCATATCTAACAAAGTTTCTTGTGAAAGAATTATGTCTACTTCTATTTCAAAGTTCTTTTAACTTGTCATCAACTGATTGATGTTTATTAGTTATTTTTCCATCCTTGAATAATATATCAACTGAGGGTTGAAACTTTTGAAGTGAGTTTATAATATCATCATTAATTTTAAATGTTTCTAAAAAGTGAGAACTACTTCTATAATCTTTTACAACTGCTACAACATTAGCCTTTTCATCTCCAATAACTTTATAGATTATCTCTAACTCATCATTTGCTCCAAAGTCTGGATGACTAAAGAAAGCATCACATATATAACCCACCATTAACTTACTATTATCTCCTACTTTGTTTTCATCATCTTCATCATTGGTTAATGTTAAGAAAGAAAAAGAGAAAGATTGAATAGTTGCATATTGAGTAATTTTATACTCAACTTTGTTCTTATCTAATGGAAGTCCTAACTTATTAAGGATTACTACTTTAAAAAGCTTATCTCATGCTTTTTTAGTTGCTACTAGAGAGAAAATAAGTTCATAATCAGAAGGTTCTAAAACTCAATCATATTGCACAGGAGTTGCTAATTTACCTTTTGGAGTAACTATTGCAGATATAGCAGAGGGAACTTCCATTGGGTTCTCTAATTGAGAAACAACTTTAATATTAGACTTCATTCAAGTTCTTCTATTTTCCTTAGCAACAGCCTCGGTTCTTGAATTAATACTTTTTAATTTTTCATATTTGTCTTTTGGAACATATTTAAATATTTCCTGCTTTTCAACTAAATCTAAAAAAGAAGTTTTAGTTTGTTTATACTTAGTGAAGTAATCATATAAGTCTTCACCTTTTTCTTTAATAATATCATAAATGTTTGAAAGTATCTTTATAGATTTTGCTGTATCTCCTAAGAAATTAGCAACCTTTTTAGATCCTGTAATCCCAGCATCATCATTATCGTAAACAATAACAATATCTCTATCTTTAAATAGTTTCTTCTCTAAAGGTAAAGCAAGTTCTCCGCCTGAGAATGTAATAGCATTTAGGCCAAAACTTCTAGCCATTAAAGCATCTTTCGGCCCCGCACATATAAAAGTAGTTTCTTTATTTTTCTCTCATTCTAAATGAGGGAATATTAAGCCTGATAAACTTCCTTTGCTTTGTAATCACTTAGGTTGTTTGTCCGGTTGGTAAGATGAGTACCCAATTAATATTTGAGTACTTCCAACAGTCATAAAGTAAGGAATAGTGAATTCCTCATCTGCTATTTGCTTAATATTTAATTCTCTTAGAGTATCAGGATTAAAGTGTCATTTGTCAGAAACATTCTTAACAAAATCAGGTTGAGAACTAAACATATTTCAGTTAGTAATCTTAGTACCTTTGTTAGTTACTTTTCTTAAAATCTCACTCTTATCTTTTCCTAATGCTTGATATATATTTCAACCTCTACCACATGTTTTACAATGTAGTAGATTTTTTTCAGTATTTAAGTGGGCTGAACTTACACTATCGTCATGGAAAGGACAATGAACTGCTATTTCATTTTGTGCATTTTCTAAGGAATAATCTATGTCTGGAAAGACATAACTTCATTTTCCATTTAACATTTATTTTTCTCCTATTTATTTTCTTGTTTAAATTTATTTAGTTTTTCAGTATCTCTCTTGTTTAACCTTCAAGATATTCTCATATGGTTACAGTATAAGTCGTAAGTATCCATTTGATTAATGAAGTTATCTTCTCAATCATTTTCATTATCAAAAACATGAACAGTATCTCAATAAAGATTTAAAGATATTTTCACTATATTATTATTGTTATTTTTTTCTAAAAATATAAACTTCTCGTGAAGCTTTATATACCTTGAATCAATAGCATTTAAATATAGGTAAAAATAACCATTATCAATTTGCTTGATAAGGTCAGTTGTACCTGTTGGGTTTAAGAAACCCTCTTTAAAAGTTATATCATCTATTTTCTTCATGCTAATATTTCTTTTTTAACTTCCATAGGATAAAAACCTACTTGTTCTCCGTGTTTTTGCTGACAGTTTTGAAGTAATGTTTTAAACTCTTCGCTTGCACCAATCAATTCTTGAAAGGAAGGACTAGTTAAGAAGTTTAAATAGTCTTGCTCGAATGAGTCCATTTGAGGTTCCACTGTATTTGTTGCAACATAAGGTGCTGCTTGTTGAGTTATAGGTACTCCAATTGTAGCATCGTTCTGAAACATTGTTCCTGTTTTTGAAGTTATACCTGCTTTAATTTGGTCTTTAACATTTCCTGGTGATTCTGGATCAGTATCTCCATTTACTGTTAATAGTAATAGCTCTCCAATTACATTTCTTCTAGCATATGTTTTAGCACTTTCAATAGCAAATGAATAATTACCACTAGGATTAACATTTCCAAATGGAGTTCTACCTGTTATTTCTTCTTTTCCATCAGTTAGTTTTCATTCTAAAATTCCAACTACTCCTGTTCCTTTTCCAGCACTTACGAATTGGATTGAGTCAGTTAAAACATCAAAAGACAATAGTAAGTTAAAAGTATTGTATTTATTTCAAAGTCCAAAAGTTTGTTCTTCTGAAAAGAAGTTATTACTATATGCTCCTGTTCCTTCTTTGTTTATTTGTTTTTTAGCAGCCTCTTGTTGCATAAAGACTAACTTTTCATATATATTTAATTTTGTTGTTGCTTTTTTATTTTCAGCCATTATTTTCTCCTTTTATATTTATTTCTATAACTTAGTTATTAAGTTATCTATGAGAGCAAAATCTAATTTCACCCTCATACATAATTTACTAATTAGTTTTGAAAATTCATTTTTAAATCGCCGATGTTAGTTGGTGATGTTGGACTTTCGTTGTTTGTAAATTGTGTTTGTGCTTGTGTAGTTGTCTGTGTATTTACATTGTTTTGTGCTGGTTGTGTAGCATATGCTTGTCCAGCTCCTTGAACAGAATGTGAAACAATCTTATAGTTTGTAAATGATTGATTTTTAGTAACTTCAAGAATAAACTCTACTGTTGGTACTGTTGTACTTCCTACTCCCATTAAAGAATTAAGTATATTATACTTAAAATCAGCATATTGATAACTTGCTTCTATCTGGTTCTGTGATGTAGAATCTTTAATTAACATACGAGCAAAACTTTTTATAATTCCATCGTTTCCTTTAAATGTTCTGTCGTTTTTCCCTAAAACTGTTCCTACTACTTTTACTTGTTCTGACATATTATATGTTCTCCTTATTATTTTTAAGTGCTTTGTCTTTAAACTCTTTTACTAGTTCTTCTTTCTCACTAATTTTAGTATATCATAATTTTAATAAAATTAATCAACTTTTCTCTAATAAAGACAATTTCTCTCTTTCTGAACTTCAGAAACCTTCATTATCAACTGTTAAAGTTAATATTGTCCCTACTTCATTTTTTAATCTAAATAGAGTTGTTACTAAGAATGGAAGATTAGTATCTTCATTTTTTTGTAAGTAACTTTCAATAGATGTTCAACCTTCTTGTTTAAGTTGGTTTAATCTACTATTAATCTTTTCACTCTTCATTTTAGATTTAGCTCCACCTAGTTTTTCAGGAACAATAGAACTTCTCATTACCCCATCACTACCTTTTGAAACAACATGTTTGTAAGAGTGTTTAGTGAAGTTTTCTAAAATGTCTTTACTTTGTTGAGGAATGAATACTTTCTTTCCTTCAATGATCTTATCAATGTTTCCCAATGCTAATCCTGTAAGGTTAGTTGTTAATGTTTGAATACCGTTTCCTTCAAGAGGAATTAATACAGTTTCCATGTAGTCTTTAACTAAATGATAAGAAACTAATAGCTTTAACTTGTGTTCTGTTATTGTAGTTTCTTTATCATCTTTGTCTTTGATTTTCTCAGCAACAAAAACTTCATTAGAGACATTTTCATAATTATGAACATTTTCTAAAACACTAACATAAGCATCTCTGTGAACTTTAACTGATTTCTCAGCCATTAAGTTGAAACCATTATCTTTAATGTCTTTCATTCCTTCAACTATTTCATCATGTAAGGTAGCTTTTAAAGCACTAAGAATTTTTAATCCTTCATTACTAAACTCCTTTACTTTATTAATTTGTTTAAATTTTAATTCTTTCATTATTTAATATCTCCTCTATTTACATATATAGCTCATTTTGGGTATCTTCTCATTTGTTCTTTCGCTTCTTCTGCGGGAACATTCTTAATTAATAAGTTATTAAAGTGATTTTGTGCAGCTACAAATTCAAAATCAATTGGTTTTGGTGTTGGTGCTTGAGTAGGTCTTGTAACTTGTGGTCTAACTACTCTAGGAACAACTGTTTGTCTTTGTCTATTAACTTGTTCTTGTTCTTTGATTTTCTTAACAGTGTTAGCACTAACTCCATACTTACCTTTTAACATGTGGTCAATAGTATTGAATGTTATTTCTGATAAGTCTTTATGTAGTTCTGATTGAATGTCTTTTAAATAGAAACGCATTTGAGCATCATTTAGGTTGTATTTAGTTTTAAATACTTGAGTCATATTTTCTTCATAAACTTTACTAATATTGTTACTCTTAGTATGGTCTTCTAGTTTTCTTTTATACTCCTGTTCAACCATTTCTAATGGTGCATTTCTATGAGTACTTGAAGCATTTAATACTCCTGATTCTACAAGTTTAAGGTGTTCAGATACACTTCTTCCACTAAGATTTGCTTGTGTTTCTAATCTTAGTTTTAGTTTTCTATATTCTTCTAGTTCTTTATCTAAATCAAGTCTTTCTTCTTGTAAAGAAATATTATAACTTTCTTTTTCTTTAATTTTTTTTGATAGGTTGTCAAATTCCTCTTGAGTGTATGTTTTAGGTACTTCCTCGTTAGGTTCAACAAAATCATCAGTATGCACATTAGAAACTTCTAATGTTTTATCATTAGGTTGTTCTTGTGGGTTTTGTACTGGTGTTGTCACTTCATCATAAAGTTTGTTTTGTTCCTCTAATGTTAAAGGATTAGAGTTATTATAGTCTGGATTAACAAATTCATCATTGTTATCTCAGTTATTTTCATTATTAAATTGGTTCATTTATATTCTCCTATTTTCTATTTTTAATTTTTTGTTGTAAAGCATTAAATACTTGTTGTGCTTTTGCTGGGTCTTTTGCTACATTAATTGAGTCTCCCTGAAATTCAGAAATGTTTTTCTCTGTATAAGCCTGTTTATCTCATATGTTTGAAGATGCAAGTGATAATGTTGGTGCTATTGGAACAATGTTTTTCTTAACTCCTAATTTTCCTTCAATTTCTTCTACATCTCTAACATCTACATAAGTTACAAAACCTTTCATAAATGTATATGTGATTCCTGTCGGCCCACCCTCTTGTTTTGTGTCTAAATTCTCACTTACATCAGGGTATCCAACTGCTATAAAGTCATCAAAAGTTTCAGCAACTTTTTTTCTAGCAGCAACAGAAGGTAGAAGACCTGTATAAGGTTTTCTTTCCTTGATACATTCTTGTTGTTTTCTCTTCACCTCTCTAAAAGTTTCAGCATAAAGATTAACAGCGGCTAAGTTTTTTTCCTTATAATCATTCTGTATATCTTGTCATGCTCTATAGTTTTTTTCTGAATCATTTTGAATTCTCATTTTAGCATTTTGTGTTTTTTCACCATCTGATAAAATATTCAAACCACTAAAACTAGTATTAGTTTCTGAGTCCTTAGAGTCTATTCTTGATTCAAGTGATTCAATTTTCTTTAATAATTTATTTATTAAAGCATTGTCGGTTTTTTTATTATTTTCCATATTTTTCCTTTCTTAAATTTTTAAAAGTCCTGGAAGATTGTCTTCATTTAACATATCTTCCTTAACTCAACTTTCTTGTTCTTTTCAAATAAAGTATTTATTCAAACCTTTTAAAGTTTCTATATCTTTAGAATCAATTTTATTGATTTTATGTTTTAAAACTTCTGATCCATCAAAACAATCTTTATAAATTCCTCTAACTGTCTCATCATAACCTGATTCTTTTGACATCATTCAAAGTAGTCCTTTCTTATCGTTTTCAATTGCTTGTAGCATTCTTACTTTTAAATTTTCCATGTTTTCTTCTTTCTTACTTTTTTAATTTTGTATATGATAATGAGGCTGACTCACTTGCTATCATATTTTTCTTTTTAAGCATATCCACTCTATCTAATTTTGTCTTGGGAGTGATATTTGCTTTCAAGTCATCAATTATACCAATTGATTTTTTAGTTGTTTCTTCATTCTCAAAAGGTGCTCTAGTTAATCTTATGACTGTCTTTTTATATCTATTTAAAAAGTCTTCTGGTATTTTAACAACTTCTGTCTCATAATCTTTTAAGAAACCTTCTATATCTAAACTACTCTTATAAGTCTTTTTAATTTCTTTACCTAATTCAATCATCTTTTCACCAGAAAACTTAGAGTCTTTTAAAAGTTTCCCTTCAAAAATTCTCTTTAAACTATTTGTAATTGTTGTTACTTCTTTTATTAAAGCAATTGACTTTACTGAAATAACTGTTTCATCACTACTATTAATTTTATTAGTAGTATTAATATCTAACAATAAACTATCTACATAGCTTTTTAGATTATTAATTGTTTCTAATTCTTTTTTTGTAATTGTATAGTTACTTTTAGTTCCTAATAAATCACTTATATTTAAATTTGGGGTATTTTTTTCCATATTATTTTTCTCTTTTCATATATTTTGTTTTTACATTTGTTTTTGTATATACTTATTATACTATAAATCCTACTATTTTATCTAATTATTTTCCATCTCCTCAAGTTATAAGGGAAGTATTAAATGTTGATAATGCTTCTAATCAAGCATCTATTTTTTTAAGCATTTCTTTTTCTTCAAAATCGTCTCTCTTAACATGTTCTGATATTAATCTAGGAAAACCTTTATCAACACAAAACTTATTTCCTTCTTTATTGAATCATACAGGTTCTATTGTCTCTTGGTAAAATAAAAAATAACATCCTTCTTTAACATTAAAAAATCACATATAAAACATCATTTGATATATATATCTCTGAATTAAATCTGTCTTATCTTTAGTAGTAGTGTATTTTACTTCAACAATATTTTTAACATTATTAATATCTTCTCCTATTAGTCCATCAATATTAGCTGTAAATCTATCATTAATTGTAGATTGAAAAGTTCTCTTATCTATCTTTGTTTCAGGAATTAATTTATCATCAACTCCCATTCTTATAATGGAATCTTCAAAATAAGTTCCTCTCTTCATAATTGCTTGAACTCATTCATTTGAATGTTTTGAAGAAGTTGGGTCAAAACCTGGTTCAACAGGTTTAAGAAACCCTCATCTCTCTTTTAATAAAGTTAAAGGTTCAGTTATGACTCTCTTAACTACACTTCCTGATAAAGAGCTCTTTCAATAAACCTTCTTCTCTTCATAAGTTAGTTCTCCTAATGATTTAAATTTATTTATCATTGCTTTTTCCTTCCACTTTATGTCTCTTCTTAAAGTCTAATCTTTTATCTATTGCTTTTTTTAATAAAGCATTACATAGCTCTTTTGTAAAAAGGGTGTCAAAACTGTCACCCTTTATTCTTTTTTGTAGCAGAGCTATGTTATCTAAAATTCTACCATATTCTAATAAAATCTTTTCTTTCTCTGTTCATCTCATATTATTCTGTATGAATTCCTTCTTCTAATACAATCTCTAAATCTTCATGCGATCCTACTGGTGGTCAATAACCATCAATAGTTGATTCCTTTTGACTTCTTAATTCTTGAAGTTTTTTAATCAATGAGTCAATTATAGTCACATCAACAAACATTTGTTCAGAATCAACTCAATCTCCATCTTGGTAGTATTCTTCATCTACTGTTATATTTGCTACTAATTTATATGTTTTTTCCATTATTTTTCTCCTTCTAATTTATTATACACTATTTCAATAAGAAATAAGTTTTAATACTCATATGGTTTATAAACCATTCTATAATTTTTACCTTTATTTATATAGCCCATTTTATTACTGAAAGCTGTTGTGGTCATAAGACCGTCTTTATCATAATTAATTAATTTACTATCAACATATTCTTTTGGAAAATTAGTTAATTTATAGTGATCTAATAAACTTAAAATTTCAGGCTTAGATTTGAATTTACTTATTTCATCAAATATAGCTTCCTCCTTAGCAAGATACTTAAATCATGCTTGTTCTTTCTCTTTAATGGCCTCATATAGTTTTTTAATATTTCTACCTATACTATACTCGTTCACCATAGTTTCTTGTTCTTTAAAATCTTTTGCTAATTTTTTTACTTTTTCTTTTTCTTCTTCAAATGCGAATTCTTTACCATTTTTTAAAGCGTCAGCATATTCTTCTACAGCGGCTCTTATCATACTAGCAGTCTCATAATTTAATATATATTCATTACTTTCTGTTATATAATTGTTGTCTCGGTGGAATAAAATTTCTTCCAAGTGTCTCTTATACTCCATACATGCTCACTCATGTTGAGGGTCATAAGAAGGTTTAGCATAGTATCCAATCACATAATCTAAAGCATCTTTTACAATCTTCATGCTTTTCCCGTCTAAAATTAATTTTGTCATCTCGTCTTTTACATATTCATATCTCATAATTATTTTTTCTCCTTTATTTTACTTTCTAATTTTCGATGTAATATATCTTGTATGTTATTTAGTTCCTTACGGTCATACCAAATCCTTCCTGAAGGGTTTTGATGTTTAGCGTTCGTTAATAGAAAATTAAGAGCATACTTATCCTCATCTGCTATCTTGTCTATATTTATCATCTCTTGTAAAAATAGATACCTATTTCTTACTGTAAATGTACCGTCTCACATTGTTAAATGTTTCATTTTTTTTTCCATATTTATTTTTCTCCTTTGTGCTTGTTTTAACACTAATTTTATTATACACTAATTAATAAAAAAAAAGAGGTTTAATCCTCTTTTATTTTATAATCTACTTTACTAGCTCAATTTGTATGGGTGATTTCTACATCAACTACAATCGGTACATAAGTATTTGATTCCTCCATTAGTTCTTTTATTCTAGGAATAATGAACATCTCATCCTTATGTATAGCAAACTGAATTTCATCGTGAACACTTCCTAAGATTTTAGTTTTAAGATTATTAACTTTAACAAAGTCATATATTAAAATCATTTTCTCTTTTAAGAAGTCTGCTGATGTACCTTGTACTAAATAATTTGTAATAGTATAACTTCTATTGATGTCAGCATAAGTATATAGTCTATTATATAAGTTATATGCTTTTCCTTCTTGTTCTACTCTACTCTTAACTAACTTCTGTCACTCAATAACCTTAGGGAAGTTGATTGCATAAGCATCATATAGTTTAACAATTTCACCTTCTGAAATCTTTCTTAATGCTGTATTATTTATCAGTGCTCCCTTGCTTGCTCCATATAATAAAGCAAAACTTAGTATCTTACCTAAAACTCTTAGTTTATGGAAGTCAGGATGACTCTCATCTATTCCAAAAGCTGTTTTAACATTTAAACCGTGTAAATCAGTTGGTGTTCAATTTGGGTCATTGTTTATATTTTTAAAAGCAGAAGTTAAGTTTTTATCTATCATCCCTTCGCTAATAATATGCTCTGCTTGCACTCTTAACTCAATTTGAGAATAATCGAAGAATAACATGTTCGGGTAATCTCCACCTTCAACGATAATAAGCTTTCTTGGATTAAATAACTCCTTACCATCGATAACAACTCCTTCTTTTGGAAATTGTTGAAAATCACTTGAAAGTCTTCCAGTAACAACAGAAGTATGATTAAAGTTAGTTCTTAATCTTTTATCAGGTGAGTTATTAATGTTTCTTAAAATACGAATTAGATATGTTGAGTATCATTTCTCTAAGGTTCTTAAATCTAAAATAGTACTTACAAAAGACTTTAAAAACTCATCTTTTGTTTCCTCAGAAATTATTGTTAAAGATGCTTTATTTGTCTTATCAACAACATAAGTATGTTTAAACTTATTATTTATTAATTGCTTAATAACAACGTGTTGTGCTGCTGTTAAAGGTTGTCCTGCTAATGTTTCTAACTTAACTCTTAAATGTGCGATAGTTTCTTTAACGTCTTCAATACTTTTATTTAAATAATCTAAATCAACACATCAACCTTCATTTTCTTGCTCGTATAAAGGTTTAATTAATCTTGACTCTCTTATAAAGGTGTCTTTACATCTATCATTAAAGATTCAATCAATTGCTCTAGTCTTTTCTCCTTGAACGAATTCCATCATATATATAACATCATCTGACGCATATTGAATCATTAATTCAGGGTTTTCCTTATATAGTTCTAAATAAGAAGGATTATAAACTTCATATAGGTTATCATGGTTATATTTCTTAGCTCATCCTACATAAATATCTTTTACTTCTTTTGGTAGTTTTTCAAAACCTATTAATGGATCCTTTAATGCTTTCATTATTTTTCCAAAGTTATATTTATAAGGTTTTACTAATAAAGTTAATTCACTTAACCTTGGTTTTTTTAATTCTTGTTGGAATTGTTTTAAGTAGTCTTGTTGTTCCTTAGCATTAGAATCTACATAAGTCGATGCTATATGTTTAAGTCCAAACTTCTTAGCTTCAATAGGTTCTAAAATTCTAGCAATTATCATACCATCTGAAACATTATTAAATGGGTATTCCATTCCAGTGTTTTTTAACATATGTAAATCATACTTAGTATTTCAAAAGAATACATAATCTGCTCTCTCTAATGCTTTATATAACATAATTCAAAGTTTAGTTTCTAAAAGTAAAGAAGTATCTACTGTGAAAACTTTCTTATTCTCAAAACTATTCATTCAACCGATAACAACTAGGAAGGCCTTATCATTTATTATATTAAGACCTGTTGTCTCAGTATCCATCCCTACATATTTAGGGTTGTCCTCTTTTAATTCTTGTAACATAAGTTCTAATTCTTTTTCAGAACTTATATATTTTTTATTTCAATCTTTCATTATTTAATTATCTCCTTATTTGTTAAAACAAAAACATAATTAATAACTTTATCTAAAAGTTGGAATTCATTATGCGTGCATTGTTTTTTATTTTTTATTTTTTTAATTATTATACTCATAATTTTTCTCTCTTTCCAGTCCTTTTTGAACTTAATTTTATTATACACTAAATATAAAAAAAAGAAGTATCTCTACTTCAGTTTAAATAAATCTTTTAATAATTTGTCTCTTTGTTGTTTATTTATACAGCCTGTATCATATGCTATCCCTATGATATTTACATGCATTCATATATTCCCACCTGGTTGGTTATTATTACTCTCCACTATCTTTTGATACTACTTTACATTCACCTTTTTCAACACAATATTTATAATACAATTGTTGGTTTTTCTCATCCTCAGCATCTTGATACTCTGACACTGACTGATTATCTTCTCTCATCTGGATTATAGCCATTCTTCTCTTTTCTTTCTCTTCTATTAATTTTTTTGAGAATAAAATTGCTGTCTCTAAACCGTCTATTTCTGCATCAATAATTTTTAATTCTTTTGTATTATTAGATTCACGTAGTTCAAAAAGGTCTGTTTTTCAACCTTCATGTAAATTGTTATACCTTTCTCTTCATTCATTATCCGTTCTTACAGAAACATAACAATCTTTATCTTTTTTAAGTTCTTTTATTTTAGGGGGTTGTGCTTTAGCATCTTCTGTACCCAACATATCATATACAGGTGTTAAACCTGGTAATGTTCTATATCCATCGTTACTCATATTTTTTATTTTCCTTTTCTTTTATTTAAACTTATTATACATTAATTCATAAAAAAAGAAGTACCTCTACTTCCTTTTATTTGTTTTAAGCTAAGAATAAAGTAATTCCAGAAGAAGTACCAGCACCAAAACTTACAGGGATGTCGATTCCCTCAAGTACAACTCTTTTTAATTTATAAAAAATATCTGATAAAAGCTCTGTCTCATACATGTATAAATCAACTCTTGCTCCAATCACATCTTTACCATTAATATAGTCTTCTATACAATCTATTTGTATTAGGTTCTCTCTTGATAAACTAAGTTTTATTTCATTATCCTTAATTTGGTAAGAGAATTTCTCTTTTGTTTTTCTCATATCTTTCACCTCCTTTCTAATTTTATTATATCACAATCCATAAAAAAAATAGGAGGCTATACTATGAAAGCGCCCTATCAACCAAGCTCTACAAACATTTACGGAGCTACCGCAAACCCAGAATACTTATTTAGAAATTTTAAATATTATAAATTAATGATTTGGTGTTTAAATATTAATCACACCTAAATATATTATATCACAATCCATAAAAAAAAGATAACCCGTTGGCTATCTTTTCATTAGTTATATTCTAATTAGTTAATTTTTGTAATTCTTCTTTAGTAATTTTCTTACCTTTTGAATCAACAATACTGTTCATTGCTTTAAGTTTAGAATCTAAATCTTTACTTGTTGGCGCTGAGGGGTCATACTTATAAGTATAACGTCTTGTTTTGTAGTAAATACATACTTTTATCTCATTAGCAAATACTGGAGTATGTTCTTCATCTGAGATAAGGAACTGTTTGAATTGGTCATATGTTCCATAGAAAGTTTTAGTGGTTCCTATTCTTTTATAGACTCACGTGTCTCCTATAAAAGGGTCTTCTTCAACCTCTACAAAGTAGGGTCTATGAAAGGGAGTTAAACTACCATCAGAGTGTTCATTAAAAACAACAAAATCAAAATACCATTTAGTAACTTTTACTTCATAATCTGTTTGAATTTTCTTTTCGTTCATTTTTTTTTCACCTCCTCTCTATCCGATTTTAATTAATTTAAGTGATAAACTGTAAAAGTTATCTTCTCCATATAAAGTAATATAGTCGCCTGTTGATACATTAGCACTTGAATTTTTAGCAGTGACATACTTTGTTCCACCAACAGTCTTTATTTCTGTAAAACCACCAACTGCTGATTTATAATAGAATTCAGAACTTGTGGAACCACTTGAAGTTATTAAATTACCTGAGGAAGAAACTTTTAAGGAAATAGTAGAATATTTGTCTATATTTTCTTCTCTGGTAGTATTTACACTAACTTCAATAATTCATTTATTTTTATTAGTGGAGTTATTCGCTCAGGAAACAAAAGAACTATCTAAATTTAAATTCCCCGATGGACTTGAACTACTTGTTATTCTAATTCCTTTTCTAAATGGAGTTGTTTCTGAACTACCACCAAAGACTTGCATTCCTAATATTCCTGTTGAGGTTGGTGCTTTAGAATCAACATAACTTTTATTAGCAGCATGATAACTAGATGTAGGAGTTTTAACATTGATTATATTTTTATTATCAGCATTATAATCTCATTTATCAGCATTATCGTCAACATATTTTTTAGTTGCTGCATGATTAAATAATGTTGGTTCTTTTAGATTAGTTATATTACTATTATCAGCATCAATAGGTAAATAAAATGTTATCTCAGAGTCAGTTATCTTTAAAGCATCAGAACTTCCTTTACCTAATCTTATATCATTATCATTAAGTGTTATATATGTATTAGTGGTTCCATCATCATTTCTTATTGTTAAGTCAGAAACATTAATATCTAATTTTTCTAAAAGTTCAGGTAATCCTTTAACTTTTTCATCCACATACTTTTTATTAGGAGCATCATCATCAAGGGTAGGTGTTGCTACTGATAGAATTTTATTATTATTCATGGTTAAAGTAGTCTTAAAAGAAACACCAGAGTCATCAAATGTGAATTGGTGAGCACCATCAGTAAGTGAAGCATTTAATCTTATTGACCCATTAGGGTGAAAATAAATATAAGAGTTGTCGGTAGTCTTACCACCAGCAACTCTATCTACATTTATTATACTTCTACCTTGGACATCTCAATTGTTTATAGCCATGTTTTACCTCCTATTTTAAATCATCTATTAATTTATAGTGATTATCTCTTACAAATCTTATTTCATCATTTAGTGAAGGAAATTTGTTTTGTAATTCTTTATTGTTTTTGAAAGCAATTAATACTTTATCATATGTTGTATTAGCACTTGCTTTCATAATTAGTTTTATATCTTTATTCATATTACTTACCATTTTTCTTATCTTTAATTTCTTGAAGTTTTTCTTCAATTTCTATGATGTTGTCTAACGCCATAAATATTACCTTAAACACTAAACTAAGTGTTTTAAGAATGTTTCTACTAAAATTTCTCATATTAACCTCCTCTTACTTCTTAAAAGCTTTTAACTCTCTTTTGATTGCTTTAAACTCACTTCTCATTTCTTGTTTGAAGTCTTTAAATAAATCATAAAATAAATTATCTTTTGTTTGAAGAACTTTTAGTTCTCCCTCTAGATAGGAAACTCTACTTTCTAGTGCTCCTACTCTTTCATCTTGTTCTTTTCTGCTTGCGCTTATTCTAAATAGTGTCATATCTACTTCCTTTCCATTATTTCTTATTAAACATATTTAATAATGTTATTATTCCTGTTGTGATTTTAAAACCACCTATTGCTTCATTAACTCAACCCATATCACCAAAATAACTTTCTATACAAACGAATATTCCAATAGCTATCATTGTTGTAGCAAGCAATATAATAATAATATCAACTAAAAATTTTATCTTATCCATTATATTACCTCAGCACTTCCAACAACAGTAAATTCTCTACTTGCTCCTGTTTTATTAACAATCTTAATTTGATTAATTGCTTGATTTTTATAAACATAAATTGAGTAATGTTCTGCGTAAACTACCTCACTTGTGGGAACTCTTAATACTATATATTTTTCATGGTCTTCTCAATCTAAAATAACCAAGTTTTGTTCTCCCAAGCTTAAAGCATCAATATAAGATGATACTTGCATATTTCTATATGCATCTAATCTCTGAGGTGCTAATGTAAATTGTGCTTCAGAACCATTAGCAATGGTTGTTAAAACTTTACTAAATCTAGTTCTTAAAGGATTATAAGGGTCTCCTTTTTCTCCTTTTGAACCAAAACTTCCCATCTCACTAATCATTACTCTATAAGGTGGATTAATATCTTCACCAGATAAACTTTTTATAGATTTAATATTAAATGTGAAGTCTGCACCTACTTCAATATCAGTAGGTATTCTTACAACCAATGAACCAATAGTCCCGGTATTTCTACCTCTATAGTCTCCAGCAGCAGAAGACCCACCAACATTAATAATAAAGTCATTTCCACCAAAGTCAAATTTAGAAGGAGAATAAACCTTTACATAATACTCACCTGTGTATGGAACATAACCAGTAGACGAAAAATCTATTCTAATATATCTTTCTTTATTACTTGCTTTTATTTCTTTTCTATATGCTTCTGTAATCACAAATTGAGCACCAGCGTTACTAAACATTTCTTTATTGTTATTGACACTAGCAGTTCATACATCAATTGCTCTCTCATCAGTGTTAGATTGTGTTGGGTATGTTGTAGAAGTGAATTGTTGGAAACTAGTATTGTTAAACTCAAGAGTTGGAGTATCTCCTTTATCACCCTTGATTCCTTGAGAACCTGCTAATTTTAAAGTTGTGATTTCTACATCGGCCTGATCTAAAACGGCTCCACCACTACTGGCTGTCGAATTTAGAACACTTATATATAGTTTATCACTACCGGTAATAGTATCTATTTCTCTAGAAACTCCAAACCTTAATCAGTTATTATGAGCGCTTACATCTCCGGTTCTATCTCTTACATAAAAACTTCCTATAATAGTATCGACAAATCCTGCACTTTCTAATCTAAAATCAGAAGGAGAAACTTCAAAAATAACAGTATCTGTTGTATTTATATTTGTCGCCGCTGTTGTACTAAATTGAGAAAATCTTAATCTTATCTTATCTGTTGTATAGTCAGTTCCACTTTGATTAAAATTAAAGAATTCTGTTGTATCTCCTAAAAGAGTCTTATTTCAATCTCTTGTGATAGCTAAGGATAAAGGAATTGTTTTAATAGTTTTTTCTGCAACTACTTCATTAAAATCTTTAACAGAAATAGGTGTAGCACTTCCACTTCCTTTTATTGACAGTTTAGAAAGTTCAAAATGAGATTTCTCTGTTAAATCATAAACGTGTGGAGCAGAAGTATATACTGCAGGACTAAATGTTCCGATTGTATTATTTAATCCTTGTAAAGTCATTTTGAAAACGTAAGTATTACCAGCATCTAAATCAACATTAACTTGCTTAAATCATGAGAATATTTGTTCTTTTATTTCATCCTCACTATATTTAGTTAAGTCGAAATCTTCCTCTATCTCACCTTTTATGTTACCGTGAACAGTGTCATGTATTGCTGCTCCGATTCTAAATTGTTTAACAGGAGAAGTAAATAATAATTTAAAGAAAAATAATTGTTTTAGATTATATTTTCCATTCTCTGCTACAACGAAATCATACTCATTAACTCATGTGTTTAAATTAGGAATTGATAAGGGTTTTTGAGTGTTCTCAATAACAAGAGGTTGAGCTGCTAAACTTTTATCAGAGTAGTCTTTATAAAAAATTCTTTGACCTATCTCTAAATTATCAAGTTGTGTGTTTTGATATGCTAAATTAAGATTATTGTTGTTAGGGTATTCTGAACTTCCAGCAATTAAATCTTTAACTTGTTTTAGATTAGGTGCTCCTCTATCATTTGTAGCATCTCCAACAGCCTCAATTGGGTTGTTCCCCATAGCTATAGTTTTATTTGATATATTAGCAATTGGATTCATTATGAATGCAGGTAATCCCCCTTGGGTCATTGTTATTCCGGTATTGCTAGTTTCAATTTTATTTAATCCATCAGGACTTTCAATTTCATTACTTACTGAACCAGCACCAGCTGCACCTAATTTTCTAATAGTAGAAAATGTTGAAGCAGCATACTCTCTACCTAAAGCACCAAAAGGTTCTTGTTCAGAAATAGTTGAAACTTTTCCAGAAGTAAAAGTATTTACAATCCCACTTACACCAGCACTTATTTTATAAGGTGCTTTTGTTGTGTCATAAACAAAATTTAATTTAACATAATTATTAGCAATTAACGAACTATCAGAAAAACCTAAATATGTGATTTTTCCATAAACAGAAATATTGTCTTTATCTTTAACATAATATTCAACTTTTAATTTTGCTTCTGCAATATTAGGAGGAAGAACTAAATCTTTTAATACTAAGAAAAAGTTGTTTTCAAATACATAACTACCATTTTCTAATCTTGGAATAGCAATATCATCTACTAATCCTACATTAGAAATAAATTTCATAGGTTGATAAATTGTAGATAATGTAATCTCTTGATGTTTATCAATTCCTAACCCATTGGCTGAATAAGCGTATGTAGATGGTTCTAGGTATCCAGTAGGAGTGTGAACTCTATCATTTTTTATTAAATTATGTAATACATTGTTATAGTATCTACCTTTTGTTTGAGTCTCTAATTTAGTAATACTTGTATCAGTGTATCCTTTTGTTGAAACATCTTGTACTTCTGTTGGGTTAGCAACATTAGATATCTTATTATCATTAAGAGTCATATCTGCAGCCACATCAACATTATCTTTTGTAATAGTCATTACTTGTCTGTCTTCTACTACTACATCAATTTCTGCTGGTTCTAAATAAATTCCTGATCCTACATTAGGGGTTGCTTTATCAGCTGAATAAAAAAGAGTATTTCCAGGAGTACTGTAATCAATTCTTTTATCTAATTCTTCTGGTAATAATCCACTATGAGTATCTACATACTCCTTTGTAGTAACATCAGTATCTTCTGTTGGTGTTCCAACATCAGTAATTTTATTACTATTCATTTTTAAAGAACCATGAATATCAACTGACTTATCAGCACCATCATCATTAATATCAATTACAGAACTATTATTATGTCCAATAGAGATTTTTTCATCTTCCATATGGATAAACCCACCTATTGCAGGTGTAGTAGAATCTTTTTGGTAAAGTCCAGAAGTTTCTATATTTGTACTATCTACCTTTTTTAGTAACTTCCCTATATCAGTTTTATTAGTTGCTATGTTAGAGATATTAGATGTAATCTTACCTTCATTATCCATACCTTTATCAAATAGTCCATTAATTACTTGTAGTCCATTTATTCCAGGAGCACGAGTATCATTTGTTATATCAAAAAATCTAACAGGAGAAATAGGCCCGCCTGCATAAGGAGCTACATCAGACATTTGTAATCTTACTAATAGAGTTAAACTAACATCAGTAATATCAACATCTGAACTTGTGTCATAGTTCATAATAATTTGTCCCTTATTAACAGTTCCAGAATTTGCTTTTAGTGTTAAGCTAATAGAAAGTTTTGTATTAAATTTATCAGAGAAGAAATTAACTGTTTGAGTTTTAACTTCATCAACAATTGGAACACCTCTTGGGTCTAATTGGAAATTTAAAATTGGACTAGTATAAAAAACATTATCAATAACTAATACTGCTTTAACAGAACGGAAAGACTCAATAGGAGTTATTAGTGCTGAATCAAAAGTAATAGAATTTTGAGCACCACCAACAGGAGAAGGAAGAAGTGTTTCAGAAGATTGTGAAAAACCTTGTCACTGAACTGCTGCTGAACCTAAATTGTTTCTAATATACTCTAATTCCTCAGCAACTGTATTACCTGGAATAAAAGCATTATTTGAAATTATATGATTAGCTGTTAAAAAATCTTTAGGAACAGCATCCTTATCATCAATTGGAGTACCTAAATCTTTAATAGGATTAAAGTGAGCATTTATACTGTAAATAGCACTTCCTGGAATAGGGTTTTGTGCTGGTTGGACAGTTAAAACATCTGTTCCTAAAATAGTGGTCTTAACGGTATTATAATTTATACTAAGTTTAGCACCTTCATTAGGGTATTCGAAATCATAAGAGTATAATTGTACGGCTCTTTCGTCAACAGGTAAAGCAATACCTTCATCATCAACATCAATAAAATCAAAGTGTTTATTATGTTTTAATGTTTTAGTTATATCATTTACATAACCTACACTAGCAATAGGGTCTCCCTCATTAATAGGAATAATACCACTTGGTGTTGCTTTTAGGTTACCAAACTCATTTATCTTTTGAGTTCTGTCTCCTAATTTTTGTATTCAGTTATAGAATGTTTCTATGTTTTGATTAGTGTCAGATGCTAACGCTAATTTTCCAGCAATAGCATACACTAAGTCAGTGACAGGAAAATCTCTAATAGTGATATCAGAGATTCTTGAATTGGTTGTTCTTAAAATTTGTTTGCTCATAATAATTTATATACTATAATTATACCATATACGTGGTATAATTAAATTATTATTTTGCTTTTTTCAGCTTAAACTCAAGACCTAAACTTGCGAACTGAATTGGGTTGTTTTCGGAGTGCTCAACAAAGACTTGAATATTTCTTCCTCTGTTGTTTAATCTAAATACATTCTTGTTAGTTGTTACATCATCTCTGTATTCAACTCCATCATAATAGAAGGTTGTATCATAGGATGTGAAACCTCTAACTTCTCCTATTGCTCTTTCATTTTGAACTATTCTTCAACCACTATTTCTAGGGTCACTACCTGTTCTTGGTTCAAAACTTCAAAACTCTCTTGGAACTGTTGAGACACCATCAATAAGAGCATCATATACAAAGGTTGTGGGCTCTTTATAGTTCTCAGTAACTAATTGTACTTTTTTATATTTCTTATAGTTTAAAGGTTGTTCGAAATCATATGATTTAGTTTTAAAGGTAGAAACAATAGGAGCACCACTAACTTTAACTGTCCCATCAGAGTTTAGTATAACTCCATCATTATATCCAGGAGAGTAATCATCAGCATATACTGTTTCAAAATCTATTGTTGGAATTCCTTGTTCATCAACTCCATTAACTTGTCTTTCTTCTTCTTTTCTAAAAGAGTAACCTAATCTTAATACATTAGGAGCATACTTTCTAATGTATTTTAAAACTCCATTAGAACTTCAAACATAAGCAACATCAAAAGTCTCACTTGTAAATGAGAATCATTTCTTATTGTAACTTTCATTATAAACAAATCATTGAGAAGGTGCAAAAGCAACCTCAACAGGAGCATCTGGGTCTGGTAATGGCCCTGGGTCGATTGGATTAATAGGTAGTGTGTATTCTTTTCCATTTAAAAATAAGTAGTAAGAATCATTATGTAAGACTGCTCTTGCTTCTGGATGGTCAGAATAATTAATAACTCCTTTTATATCATTATCTAGTCTTTGAGTATTTCAATTATCATCAATAGATTTAGCAATAGATATTAAAGCATATATTCCTCTTGAAGACATGAATATAATTTTATTATTGTAATTAACAACAGCGTTTGGTGCAACAGCACCTAAGTGGTTATTAATCTTATTAATACTAATAGGATTAGAACCAGTTATTAAAGGGTTAGTTCCTTTTAATACATGAATATCTTCATTAGTGAAAACTATTAAAACGTTTTGATAATACTTAATTGTTTGAATTTGTCTTTCTGTTTCATTTCCACCTAAATTTAATTGTTTTAAATATGATTTAGGGAAATAACCAAAATTAAATGGATCAGAAATTCATATTTTGTCTTTACTATATAATAGCATTAATCCATTATAAATTAAGAAATCATAATTAGTTAAATCACTATCTACTTTTATTAACTCATTAGAAGAAGTAAGATTAGAAGATTTAGCAGTAAAATCTAAGGAAACAGTTTTTAAGCCTCAATCAAAGAACTCACCAAAAGTAATCTTACTTGCTTCTTTATCTAACTCGTCTGTAACCTTTTGTTTATTAGATAAGTAAGGTTCTATAAGTCATCTATTAACAGCAGGGTCTGTGCTTGATGGGTCACTACCTACAAATTCACCTCTGCTTTTAGGTGGAGGAGTTAGAGCTTTAAAGAAATAGACAGTATAGTTAGCTTCCTCAAATATAGTGGTAGAAAGTTGTTGTAAATCTTTTGTTGTTCCTCAAGCACTTGATTCTAATAAATAATCAAATGCTGATGGACTAACCTTATCTTGAATTTTTTTAATATTTCAACTAAATCAATTATTACCATCAAATATTGCTTGTTCATCAGAACCATTAACAATTGCTGAAAAGTCTGCTTGTTCTCCAATAGTAACAAATTGGTCTCTAATAGTTATTCCAGAAATAGTTGGAGCAAAGTCAAAGTAAAAACTTACTTTTCCTCTTGTAGCACCAATAGAACCTGTAAGAGACATATTGAACACATTATCAGAGTTATTCTCACCTCATTCACTTCCACCAACATAATCCATTTTAAAACCTACTTTATTAAATACTCCAATAGAAGTACCTTTTTCTTTAAGTCATGTTGTTCTAATAAGTTTCTCATTATCTGAAAGAAGAGTAGGGTCTAATGCATTTAAGAACTTAGTTGCTAAATGTCTTTTGATTAATCTAGAAATAGAAGTTATAGGAATATTTTCTCCATCTTCTGTTCATTTAAGACTACTTCCATCATCTTTTCAGTTTGATATTGAGATATCAACTTTTATATCTTTATATCAAGCCTGTTGGTCAGTAAGACCATCTAAGTCTCCTTGTAAAGTCTGTCAGTAAGTTCCTACAAGACCTGATGAAGGAAAGTCTTTACCATCAGGAAGTTTATCAGGGATAGGGTCTGAGGTTGGAGGAGTGTCAGTCATTTCTATTCCTCAGTCTCCAGCTCCTGTATCTACAAAATCTTTAAAGTCAAAAAAGTCAAGTTTTATATCATTATTAAAATAATAATAAGAAGTAAAATTAGAAGAGTTTAAAAATTGAGAAGTAAAAGACTTACCATTAACTTCAACAGTATCAGCAGGATTAACAAGTTCAACAGTGCTTCTAGAGAAATAATGGGGTTCGAAATCAAGAGTGTGTTTCATTCCTTCAGCACCACTATAAGTAGAGGCTCAATCACGAGAAATGGTAGCACCATTAATTCCTACATTATTTAAATTTAAAAACTCAATAGGTCATATGTCTAATTGGAAAGAACCAAGAGCATAAACTCAAGTAAAAGCACAACTTCTAATATTAGATTTTGAGTAATAGAAGTATCATGAATCATTTGGAGAAGCATTGTCGAAGAACCCATCTTTATTCTCTTTAAATGCTTTAATCATTAAAGTTTCTAATTTCTTTAAGTTTGTTTTAAAAGTTTGGGTCTTAATATTATTATCATAATAAGGAGAATTTTCTGTATCTGACTTATTACGTTGTAAGTCTCATCAAGTTGTTTTTACTGACCCAAAAACATCAAGAGTGATGTCGCCTTCTTTAACTTCTCCTAAACTAGTTAAATCAATACCAGACCAACGATGAAAGTTTTGTGAGTTAAACCTTATATAACCTTGATTAGTGTAGTTATGAAGTTCACCAACTCAACCATCAACAGAATATGCACCACCAACTTTATATGTAGGAGGATACCTATTAGAGATATCTTGTCTAGGGTCATTTGTATTATTAAAACGTATTTTTCTAATAGGTAAAACAGAACTACCAACTCCTCTAGCCTGAAACTTTAAACTTGCTTCTGTTCCTAAAAATATCTTTCCTATTGATGCTTGGTTAGTTGTGAAGTCTCTATCTAATTTTCTATGAGCTCAATATCTAAGATATATAGAGTCTTCATCATATCCTCTATTTCAATAAGTTAAATGAGTTGCTTCATCTCAATCAGAGACAGACTTATCCTTATATTGAGCACCATTACCGCCATATATATCTTCGAAAGAGCTACCAGGGTAATCATAAAGATATAATTTTTTATCAGTGATATCAAAAAATGCTTTTTTATTTGGTCTTATGTCTGTTCCTGTTAAAGGAGTTTTGAAAGTTCTAAAACTGTAAGTAGAAGATTGAGATTGAGAATTTAGGAAAGTTAATACTCTATCAGAAGGATTAGTTGCTAATAGATTTACACCTTTATTCTTTAAGTCATGAGAAGATATTATTTGTTTTGGTACTTCAATTCAAAATTGATTAGCAGTAGAAGTGAAAGTATCGTCAACAATAATTCCACCTTTTTTAGCTTCTAAATCATCAGACTCAGGAATAAATACAGGAGAACCATTTAAAGGATTAACATATATTCCACCATCTTCATTTAATTGTCATCCTCCATTAATAGGGTATTGAAATAATTTAGTTCCCACTTTTCAATAAACAATATTATTATAAGATTGAAAATTACCTGTTTTTCCTAAAATCTCATAATCTTCAACAATTGGGTCTGTTGCATCAAAAAATTTCTTCACATACTTACCAACACCATTAAGGTCAATTTCTTCATTATTTTCTTCATAAACATAAAAACGAAGCTCTTCAAACTCTTGAGTTAAGGTATTACTTCCTCCTGTTAAAGTGAATAGTCCATTTCTTGTAATCTCAATAGATGGATCAGTTTTGTTTGGAACTACTATTTTCATAATATAGAAGTACTTCTCAATATCACTGTCTTTGCTAGGTAAATTAATAAAACCTAAAACTTCTTTAAAACCTTTTGGATAGTCAGCATTAGTTGTATATGCTGTTCCAGGTCTTTTTGATAAAGCACCATTTCCAGAAACCATAAAATTACTTAGTTCTCTTACTTGGTTATTTAGCATTGAACTAGAAGAAGAGGCTGTGTTTAAACCACCAGAGAAATCATCAACAAGATTTAATCTTCTTAACGATCCATTTGGTTTATAAGTTTGTCTTTTTAGTGCGTTTGTTCTTTTAGCCATTACTTAAATCTCCATATTTTTTATTTGGGTTATATAAAATCAATGGAAGTGCTTGTCTAACTTGATTTCTAAAATATATTAATGATTCATTAATATCATTTATTCTAATAGATATTGTAGATGCTGGGTCTCCCTCATATTGAGATATTGCTCTAATCATTATAGGAACAAATAGTTTATTACTTCATTTTGCTGGTAAAGTAAATTTACGTCTAAAATAATCTAATAATACTAATCCTGGAATAGCAATTTCATTAAATATAGGAGTTTCTACAACTGTTATATTTTCTTGACTAGTCTCTAATGATTCACTTACTCTAATTTCAGATAAGTGTCTTTGAGTTACATTTACAGGTTTAACAAAAACTTTCATATTTGAACCTTGCTGTTCGAAACCAAAAGTTAAAGGAGTACTTCCTGATTTAAGTCTAAATACTTTAAATGCTTTTTCAATATCTTCTAAAACATATAGTCCATCTCTGATTGTAAAATCAATAACAATTCTATAAAGATTATCATTATTAAGGGTAGGAATGTTTCCTAAACTTCCACCTTTTATTTGATAAACACCAAATACAGCAGAATTTGAAGTAGGGTCAGTAACTTCAAAATCAAGAAATTGTATTCAAGTATCAAAATTATAGATTCTTGATGGAGCAATTTGTCTATCATTAGTTAGACCTCTATAACTATCATCTATTCCATAGTTTGGTTCAATTGTAATATTTGGATATGATATGTCCATTTCACTTTTATTTATTCTTGGAAATGAAGTAGTCATTCCTGCATTAACTTCATCTATTGCACTATTGAAATAAACTATAAAGTTTTCTTCTTCTGTTATTCCATCCTCTGATTGTTCGTTTGTTATCTTATATATTTCTCTTGGTGTTAGACCTGTATCTTGCATGTTGATTTTCTCCTACTATCGTATATAATAATTATACCATAAAAATGCAATAAAAAAAAGAGAATTTTACTTCTCTCTCTTTTATTAACTTAATAAATCTAATTCTAATTATTAATTTAATGATGCATATGCTAGTGTTACTGCTGGAGTATATGGAGTGATTTTAGCTACACCATGTATTCATTTACATCCCACTGAACCTGCTCTTCCTGTTGGATCCATTATGCTACCTTTGAAATTTTTAAACATGTAGAATGTTAGTCCTGCATATCCTTTAATTGTAATGTTAGCAAATGTTCCTTCTGGAAGGATTATAGCAGTGTCATAATTAATACCTGTTGTGGTAGTACCTTTTCAAGTATTAGGTGATTTAATAACTCTGAAGTTAAAGAATGCGTCAGCTTCACCGTTTGAATTATAACTTAAAGCATTAACCATAGTTGGATTAACATTAGAAGCTAATGATTTCCCTGCTATGAAATACTCTTTGAATAAACTCGCACTAATTAACTGATTGTATCCATCATAAGATAAAAATACTTTATATCTATTCTCATCATTTTTATACCCTTTAATTGGAGCTGGATGAGATATGATACCTGAACCTGTCTTATTTTTATACTCTGTTCAGTTAGAGTCTTTAGTATCTGTGTTTCTTCTATCTACCATGTTTCTTTGAAGTTTTAAACACTCTGTTACAATGTCTGTGAATGTTAGTTGGTCACCAGCAACAATGTCATCTAAACTTGTTTTGCTGTTAGCATAAACTTTTGTAGAATTAATCATAATGAAGTTTCTAGTATAAGTATCTTTAGTTTCAGCAATTGCTCTCGCTAGCGCTTTAACAGATTCTTCTAGTACATTATACATGTCGGTGATGTCTTGGATGTCGTTAACTTGGATTCATAATCCTCATATTTGAACTTCTCCTTTAAAAGCCATTCTATCTAAAACAATAGGTGCTTTTGAATCAACAGAGTTTTTATCTAGTAATGCTCCATTTTGATTGTGGTCATTTAAAGAAGATAAGTCTCCTGTCATTGGATTAAAAGATAGTCCTGCTCCTGGAACAGCATCTGCTTTTTGAATGGTAATTGTTGTATCATTCATTGAAGGTATTGTTTTTGAATCTAAGTATTTACCATAAACGTATTCTTCGGATTCAAATGCTAATGACCCTCTTAGAACTCTATCGTAGTAATCTACATAAAGTTTTGGGTTTTGAGTACCTGGTGGATATGCGTTTGTGGTTCTTCCATACATTCCATCTGTACCTTGGTTAAAATTAGCCATATTATATATATGTCCTTTCGGTTTTTTCTTTTTAAATAAAAAATAAATATTAAAAATATTTTTAATACTTATTTTCTTTTACAATATTTACTTATAAACAATAACATTTATTATCTTATAAATTTGTTTATATATAAATTATACCATATATATGATTATTTTTTAACAACTTTCTTAGGTTTTGCTTTTACTTTTGGTTTTGCTTTTGGTTTAGCCTTTGGTTTAGCTTTTGGAGGTGCTGCTCCTTGAGGCCCCATTGGATTCTCCATTTTGCTAAGCATTGTAGTCATTAATTGATTTTTATTAGCATTTTGAGCTTGTTGTTGTTGCATTAACATTTGTTGTTGTTGTATTGCTTGTGCTTGTTGCTCTTGTTGTTCTTGTTTCTCTTCAGCAGTTTTTAGTGAAGCATAAACTTTATTAACGAAGTGGCTTGGCATTCTAATTTCTTCAAAGTAAGCTTTAACTAAATCAGCAGGAATAGTTTTGTTTTGTTGTGCTATTCTATCGATGTATTGACCCATTATTTGGTTATTTTGAGTCTTCTCTGCTGCTGTTTGATTATAGATATCAATATCTATTTTAAACTCACCTGTACCTAACTCATTAGCAACTCCATCTTCTTTATTAGGTTTTAGTTCTAATGTTTTAAATCTATCAGGAGTAGTTATGTTCTTTGGTAACTCTTGTGATGGATTAGATATTTCAGGAGTTGGTGGTTGTCCCATTGGCGGTCCTCCTTGAGCACCACCTAGTAATTGTTCTATTCCCATTGGTGGTTGTCCCATTCCTCCACCTTGAGGAGGAGCACCAGCACCACTCATGGCTGACATAAGCTGTTCAAGCATTTGAGATTGTCCTCCACCTCCACCAGGAGTTGGTGGTTGTCCCATTGGCGGTCCCATTGGCGGTCCCATTGGCGGTCCCATTGGCGGTTGTCCCCCACCTAATAATTGTTCCATACCTTGAGGAGAACCTATGTCTCCACCTCCACCACCTGCTCCAAGATTTAGTAGCATTTCTTGTTCTTGTAATTTTGCTGCTTCATCTCCTGGACTAGGTTGTGCACCTTCGAATGAACCTTCTTGGAATATTTCCTCTGGATATCTATTACCTTGTGCAGTTGTTCTTTCTGTATCAAAGTTAAATAATCTAGGAGTATAGTTATATTTTAAATACTCCACCATAATTGTAAATAGTTCTTCTAAATAAACGGTAATGTTATTAGTTGCTTCAATATCGATATTACTTGCTTTTCCTAACATCTCTTGAACTCCATTAGTTGTCTGAACTGAACCAACAGAAGTTCCCTCATATGCTTGAGAAATACCAACTTGTTTTTTAGCTCTCTCAATAGTTAATACTTGGGAGTTTTGAAGACTTTGTATTTCAGCCTCACCAACTGATAATTTTCCTATCTTATTATTTATTGGAATATTAATTCTTGAACCGGTAGTAGAAGTTATCTTAACTGCAACTGCTCCTTTTTCATCATTGTTTAAGAAGTCAGTAACATCACTTTTATTAACACCTAATGCTCCATCAATTAGAAGTAATTCTTTACCTTTTGATTTATAAAGGATTGCTTCTTTTTTCTCTAAATAAGATAAAGATTTTTGAGCTGGTAAAGTTATAGATGCTGTGGACATACCATAAAAACTATTAGGAATATTAAACTCTTTTAAAGCAGCAATAGGAAATCTTTTGATTCCTATGTCTTCAATTTCTTTTAATATAATAGAGTTATTTAAAATGTAAGTACAGCTTATTCTAAGACTTCCATCTTCTTCAATATGTTTTTCAAAATAGATATTTAAAACATAACTACTTTCTCCTGTTACTAAATCATGGTCAGGTCTATCATAAATATCACCTGTATCTTCAAGAGTTTGAATAGGAGTATTCATTGTTTCAAAAAACTCATCAGTTAGTTTTTTTCTTATTTCAGGGTCTTTTCTAAAATATGCTTTTAAACCCTCTCTGTCTATACTTCAACCAAGAATTATGAAATTCATATCTTGTATTCTTGTTGCAGAAATATCTCATCAAACATGAGAAGCATCAATGGTTTCTAATGTGAAGTCTCCACTAGTATCCTCAATAGGATTGTTAGTTGGAATACCTCCAATAGTTCCATCTCAAGGTAAGTAAGTAAAAACAATTGGTTTTCATTTAGATAATCAAATCTGATGAGTTATGTGGTTATTACCGTCTTTTTCATCTCATGACTGATCTAGAATTGCTTGAATTTTTTCAACCTTTTCATTGTCTCCTGGTTTGGTTGCTTTAACTTGTGGTTTTGGTTGTAGTCTTGATACGTTACCTGCACGCGTATTAACAAACTCAAATATAATATTAGTCTGTCTATATGCTACATCTTCGGAATCTCTTTTTTTACTTGTTGTTTGTGCATCATCAGTAGGAACAACACCATTGGAAACAATATTGTTTCCTTCTCCGACTAAGTTAATATGTGCTTCATTATTAGCCTCAATATCTTCTTGACTGAAACCTGAATAATCCTCTAGACCACCTTCGGTAAATTCTTTAAATGACTTTCATTCTTTTTGAGTAAAAAAATCATCAAGGTCTCTTAAACTTTGATTATAAACTTCTTTAATTGCTATACAGTCTTTTTTTCTTTTATTAAATAAATCTAAAAACTTAATATCTTTTTCAGATTGAATGTCTTCATTATTTGATTTTTTATTCATAACTTACGAACCCAAGACTATTGTCTTCTTGTTCGTCCTTTCTTAATTCTTTCTCCTTGTTAATGGCTAAATAATTAAGAATACCTCTTGCGTCACTTTTAAAAATTGAAATTTCAGAAAGCAAAGAAGACAAGTCCTTTTGAAGTCTGTCCGCATTATTCAATAATTCTATAATTACTTCTTTGTCATTTATATTTTGTTTCTGTTTTTTATTTTTCATATAATAATATTATACACTAAAATACCATTAAATCACCATTATTAGAATTGTTTGGGTCATTCTTCATCGGACCATAAACACTAGCCATTTGAGAGTTAGCATAAATTTTTTGTTGGAACTCTCCTAAATCAACTGCTCTAAGATTTAGTCCTAAAAATAATATTAAGTATCTTAAACAATCGATAAGGTGGTCAAGTTTTGTTGGAACTTTTTCTTCAAATTGAGTTTCATCTTTTGATATTAATCAAGCATAACTAGAAATTTCTTTTATTAGATTTACACAACTTGAGAAAACTTTAACAGCCCCAGTAGCAAATAAGGTTTGTGCAGCTAAAATATCTGCTTTCTTATCTCCACTTTTTTTAGCTAAATCAAAAAATAAACCAAACTCTTCAAAAAGACTTTGAACAGTAACAAATTCAGCAGAACCCATTTGTCTTGCTCCCGCTTTATTATCAATTAAACGAACCAACATATTACCATCGGATGTTCCTGTCTTTCCTTCTTGTACTCTAATAGCATTAGAAACTTCATTTAATAAAACACTATCTTCATAAAATTCATCAAATAAATAAAGGACTCTGTGAACAGGGTCAATTGCTCCTCAAAGAACTCCGAACTTATCTTTTATTCCTGGATCGGAAGACATAAGTCTAGGTCAGTTATGTGGAATAGGAAATGGTTCAACAATGTTGTTTAACAAGTCTCCAAATATTAATCTACTTTTATCAGAGAAATCTCCATACACATCCCTATTAATTACTCATTGGGGTTTTCCTATTTTAAGAGAATTAATATATTGCTTTGTAACCATTGGATTATCTGGAGTAGCAGAAATAACTGAAACAATGTCTTGACCGGAAGGTTCTGATTTTTGATAAACTCCTGGGATACCTCGAACATTAGAAGTATGGTATATTGTTTTAGACTTTAATAATACTTCTGTTTTAGGTCATAGTTCAGTAGGATTGGTTTCAATAATCAATTGAGAAAATTCCTTTTCAACAACTTGTCTTTTATTTCCTTCTTCATCTTCTTCAAATATTGGATTACCATTAGCATCTGTTTTAGCTATAACCGCATTAGGGTCTCTCAGCCTAGTAAGAAGTTGATTATACACAGCAAAAAGTTGTTCCTTAGAGGCCTCGATAATAACTGACATAGTATAAGATGCTGACCTTAATTTTTGTGCATCATTAGAAACTTTAAACTCTATTGTTGAACCATTCTTTAATTTTCAAGAATTAACTTTTTTCTCTCCGGGGATAAATCAATCATCTAAAAAGAAAGGCTCTAAACACTTTGCTTTAAAATTTTTGTGAAGTTGTTCTTCTGTTTGAGATAAACAGGCCACAGTAGCATTTGGTATTGAAAGAACGTGTTGTTGAATTTTCTTTCCATCAGCAACAGACTTACCAGAACCAAAACCTCCACCTGCTAAAATAATCCTATTTTCCAATCCTATTAAAACTTCTTGGAAAGGAGTTGGAGCAAAAAATTCTGTAACAGCATCACACACGTGACAAGATGCAACAAATTTATTTTCTGGTTTTTTAACAATTGTACCACAGCCTTGACACTCTTTTTTTATAAGACTAGCAGGGTTAAAATTTTCAATTACTATTTCTTTAAGTTCTGATTTAAGATTACTCTTTATCTTCTTTGACATATAGTTCTATTCCACCTTTTAAAATTTTTTCTGGTATGTTAATTTTATGTGTTTTCAAACTAAGTAGTGAGGTAAAATTTCTTTTATACTTTTCAAAATATTTTTTAAATATCTCACTAGGGAATACAGTAATCTTTGTTGGAGACACTGTTGGTATTCCATTATTTACAAAAAGGAATCCTTTAAATTCCATATTTTTAGAATTGTAAATTTCTATGATATTTCCTGCTTTATCATTAGCATTAACTCCTGAACCTGTAAGATTAGAATCAATAACTTTAAAAGAGTTATCAGGGTCACCCTTATTTACATAAATAAAGGTATGAGTTTGTCCTTGAGATTTTAATAGACTTTGAATATCTTTAATTTTCTTATCAGAAAGAGAACGATAAACAGAAAGGAAATTAGTTAATGTTTTAGCATCATCTCTTTCAATTGAATCTGCTTTATAGATTTTAGTCATTAAACCTTCAATTTGAGATTTAAGTTTTCTTCCACCTACCTCATCAACAATAGAACCTATTGATAATATATGAATTGCTAATTGAGGTTGTCTTAAAAACATTAATCAATCACTAATAGAAAATTTAGGATATGTCTTATTTAATTCTAAATAGTTCTTCATTAAGTTGTTTTTTAAATCACTCTCAAAAGACAAAGCCATATCTATAACCTTGTCTTGTTCCTCAATGTTTTTTCACTCTATTTTTTTTATTATCTCATTAAAAGAAGAATTTTGTATCATACCCTTTAATTATACCATAAATATGGAGTGTTTATTTGTCTTTTGCTTTTAATCTTTTATTTTGTTGGAAAGCCCAATAAAAATTATGTCTAAACGCATCCATTGCATGTCTGTATTGACTTGTTTTAAAATCTCTTAACATATAAGAGTTTTTCTCTTTTACTAAAAACCCTCATAAAGGGCCAGAAAGAACCTTATTTGAATATCTTTTAGCTAAGGCTGGTATTTGTAGGTTATAAGGAATATTGTTTTGATTACATAGGTATCCTATAACACCAATAGTTTTACTAGTCGGTTGTTGTTGTCACACTTGGGGTCCGACTTTATCAGCATATAGAATATAGTCTTCAACAACTACCCTATCAATATTCCCTTCTTTAAGAGTTTCATCTAAGACTTTAAAAAATACTTCTAAATCTTTTTCACTTTCAATAATGTAGTGAAGTAGTTTTACCTTAACTAAATTACTTCCAGAAACAATATTCCCTTTTCCTAAATCTTTTCATTCACATAAAGAAACGCCAATGGTTGCTTTTTTATTTTTATAATAACCTGAGGGGTCAATTGCTAATACATTCATATTTTTACTATCCTTTATATTATTATAACATAAAAAAAAGACAGTATCATGACTACTGTCCTTAATAATATTATAGTGTCCTATGCAGGTTTCGAACCTGCTTCTTCCTGTTGCAATACAGTAGCTTTATCCAACATAAGCTAATAGAACATAAATGGTGGAAATGACCGGGATTGAACCGACGACATCTTGTGTGCAAGACAAGTGCTCTACCAATTGAGCTACATCCCCATGGCGGAACAAGTGGGGTTTGAACCCACGCATCATTTTACTGACCTACTCGGTTAGCAACCGAGCCTCTTTACCGATTTGAGTACTGTTCCTTTTGGTGAAGGTGGAGGGACTTGAACCCTCACATCGTGAAATACTAGATTCTAAGTCTAGCGCGTCTACCAATTCCGCCACACCCTCGTGGTGGGGAGAAAGGGATTTGAACCCCTGACTTCGCTATCTCCCCTTAATGGTACAAGTGGAGGGACTTGAACCCTCACAGCCTAATGGCTAACGGAGCTTAAATCCGTCGTGTCTTCCTATTCCACCACACTCGCATAAATGGTTGCGAAGACGGGATTCGAACCCGCGACCTTCAGGATATGAGCCTGATGAGCTTCCGCTGCTCTACTTCGCGATAATGGTCGGAAATACAGGATTCGAACCTGTGGCCCCTCGGCCCCAAACCGAGTGCTCTAAAAACCAAACTGAGCTAATTTCCGATGGTGTATTATGTAGGACTTGAACCTACAACCCTCTGCATGTAAAACAGACGCTCTCCCAATTGAGCTAATAATACAAATGGTGACCCGTAGGGGATTCGAACCCCCGAATACAGAAGTGAAAGTCCTGCGTGTTAATACCGCTTCACCAACGGGCCTTGTTTTTTTTGTGGTACCCATAAAAGGATTCAAACCTTTGACCTCACAGTTCGTAGCTGCGTGCTCTTTCGACTGAGCTATATGGGTATATATGGCAGGAGTGACAGGAATCGAACCCGCAACTTATGGTTTTGAAGACCACTGTTCTACCGTTGAACTACACGCCTGTATTGGCTGGTTTAGAAAGAATCGAACTTTCGTTAATAGGTTCAAAACCTACTGTCCTTCCACTAGACGATAAACCAATTTGGAGCAAATAGAGAGAATCTAACTCTCATTTTCTGATTGGAAGTCAGAAGTAATACCATTATACTATATTTGCGTTTGGTATAGCATGCTGGATTCGAACCAACGACTGACCGATTATGAGTCGGGGGCTCTACCGCTGAGCTAATGCTACATTATTTTGGGGTGAATAAAGAGACTTGAACTCTTATAATCTAGACTCACAATCTAGTGCTTTACCGATTAAGCTATATTCACCATATGGCGTTCCAAGTAGGATTTGAACCTACGACCTTCGCATTAACAGTACGTTGCTCTGACCGACTGAGCTATTGGAACATTTGGCGGAAGTGTCTGGAATTGAACCAGAAACCGATTGGAATTTACAGTGGTACCTAACATACCAATGGCTCTACCATTGAGCTACACCCCCTTATTGGTATGCGTGAGAGGACTCGAACCCCCAACATCATGGGTAGAAACCACGTACTCTATCCGATTGAGTTACACGCATGTGTATATTGTTTTGGTGCTAAATATAGGAATCGAACCTATAACATCTTAATTACAAGTTAAGTGCTCTACCAATTGAGCTAATCTAGCATTTGGTGGTCTAAGATGGAATTGAACCAACGACACAGGAATCTTCAATCCCTTGCTCTACCTACTAAGCTATTAAACCATAATGGCGGCTCTGACGGGATTTGAACCCGCGTTCTTCTCGCTGACAACGAGACATGTTATACCACTACACCACAGAACCATTTTTGGAGATATGGATCGGATTTGAACCGATGATCGAGGGGTTGCAACCCTCAGCCTTACCACTTGGCTACCATATCAATTATTCCACCAACCGCCACATTTTTTTAGATTTGGGTTTTGTCCCTCGATAATATAATTATATCATAAATACTAATCTAAATATCTTGTATGTACAACTATTTCTTCTTTTGGTCTTTCAAAGACTATTGCATCCTCTGACTTATTATGAACGATATACTCTACAAAATATGCTCTTCAACTCATACTGTCTTTAAATGCTTTCTCATCCATTACACTAGGAGCGCTTGATTCTAAATGAGGAGGATGAGTGTGTCAATGACCTATTACCATTAATTCATGTTTGTCTCCTTCCTTAATGGCCTCTAATCAAGTCTTATAAGAATGAGTAAATGTATTCTTTCTTCTTATATCTGATTTAATAGGTTTTGTGAATTTTTTTATAACTAATTCATTTGTACCTTTAATTCTTGCTCCTAAAAGG